>OGTJ01000040.1_pt1 | contig 105137 bp, 55 predicted proteins | sample 1574611 | NCBI WGS metagenome assembly OGTJ01 (sample SAMN03295858, study PRJEB24534) | human gut metagenome | isolation source: fecal sample 1 from infant 9 | host: Homo sapiens | place: USA: Pittsburgh, PA | collected 2014-07
TTTGTGAAGAAACCAAGGTTACCGTTTCTGAAGCTGGTGAAGTTACTGTTGAAAACGTCAAGTCAAAAGCACCAACTGAAACTGCCGAATCTACCAGTGTTGCAGCTTCTGCTGGCACACAAGAGCCAGAAGTAAGCTCATACGAAGCTTCTGCCGCTGCTATTGGTGGCGCTGGCTTGGCTGCCATTGCCTTTGCTGCTGGTGGTTTAGTCTTCTAGACAACCTTTGCTTTCTTTCGTTTTTAATTTGCATACGAATTGATTTTTGTTGGATACGTTTTCTAACTTTTCTTTTCTGTTAGTTTTTTTGGGAAAGTTGTGCTCTGCTTTGTATAGTGCTTGTTTCTTTCTGAGGACTAGCATTTAACTCGAGAAAAAGAAATCTCACTAGAGGTGGTTGAAGAGTTGGTTGTCAAACAGGGCTTATCTACTTAGGGCATATATCAAATAGAACTGTTGCAATACACTTAGTCATCTTGGGTTTGACATCTGTATATCGGAGGAGGTTCCGTTGAGTATTCTGGTAACGTCTCTACTTCACCATTCCCATTCAGTTGCACCATACTCTCGTGAAAAGTAGGTGGACACAAGGGGACCTCTTCCGATTTTCTTGTTGGTGATACTTTCCGTTTTAAAATTGCTTTCTCATTAATCTGACTACCGCTTAAAGTGACCGAGTAGTGTTTCAGCTTCCCTGGTTGCGCAACAACATCCGTATTTCTGTTTCTTTTAAAAAATCTTGACAATGAAATCAGCCTTCTTGGTAAAGTTAATTTTTTTGTCGATTTGTCTGTTTTGGTTGTATTACCGGAAGGTCCTGCTGAGGCAGCTTTTGTTTTCACATTTGAACAAGGAACAACTTTTGGTACTTTTTCAGAGACAATTTTTGGTTTTGGAACACTTTTCGGTGACTTCTTGGTTACGGTTCTAGTAGATTTGAATGCACTGGCCGTTCTATTCAGTTGTCGGGGATATGAAGGTCTCATTGTTGGCGCCGATGACAGACTGCTTGCAATTGGTGAACAATGACAATAAGAACCAAGACAATAATTACACCTGCGAGACAAGCTGAAATTTCTGTTCAGATTGCTATATTCATCGTTTGTAGTATGAGCTCTTAAGTACCTGTTCTCATGAGTTGCTATAGCAATACCTACACCAGCTGCAAGAAACAAAAACTCCATTTGAACGTTTTCACTTTAAACTTTTGGTATAGAGTAATACTGGGAATTTTGGTAAGAAAAGGGCGGTGTTACACACATATATATATATAAACTAAACACAATTCCTAGTTTCATGCATTCGAAAGCTTTACCAGGGCGTAATTTAGGAAAGTAGGTTCTCAATTTAGATGTTCGCCCCTTAACACAAAATATGCACCGCATCAATCTAATCAAGGAAAGCGTTGCTTTGCCTCGCAGATTAAAGCCAAGAAAGAGGTCACAGTAACGAATTAATGTAAATGCCAGTGAGAAAATATCCATTTTAGCAATTAATGGCACAGCCAATCAGAACATAGCCGTACACGGGTACGATAAACACAAAGAGTTAAAACCGTCCTTTCTCACAAGTCGTAGCAACTAGTGATACTACACCCCGTTTGATACATTGGAGACCTTAAATCAAGCTATAGTAATTAGGAGGCAAATTTGGTAAAAAATGAAAGCTTCCATGGTCTTCTGGCGTCGAAGTGTGTTGTGGTAGATACTCTACATTCCGGTCTGCACCCCTTGGGACCAAAATAGTCAACCAGTCGTTGAAAATACCGAACAAACCATAGTCAGCAGATCCAGATCCAAGTGACACCCATCGTGATAACGACGCCGTTGGTGTTGAGACATTATTCAACTCGCTTATTAACAAGCTTGTTTCTAATTCAAGCATTGCGTTTAGGGAACGAAGATCATAGCGCATCGTATTCCGCTCGACTCTTCGATTTATACTGCTTCTTTGTCTTGAAGTGTTTGCAAGCCCATACGTAGAAAACAAAGACGAATTGAAATCCCTATACTCTTCCCCAGATGTTTGTAGCTTTTGCTCCACCTCCCCTCTCGTTTCGTCATAGTCTCTTCGTTGGCGTATTACCTCCTCGATTTGCTAAAATACAGCAAGCCTCTGCTCACCAAACAGTCGATCTCTTTGCAGTTGCTCACAGAAGGTGCGTTGTTGTCGAATCTATCAAAGTATGATCGGGCTAAGAAATCACCATCAATGTTGTGAGCTTTTTAAACGATGATTGAAAAGAAAGAACACCAATGTTCAGCAAGGAAAATGCTTCCCCTATGCTCTAATGATCGCTGACTTCGAAGATCCAACTCCTGCACGGAAATTTCGTCTTCCTATTTTCCTGCAATAAACAGTTGAGGTTATGACAAGTGGTACAAAAGCTTTTTGATAAGTTGAGAGTCTCTAATAGATTTTTACAAGCAGTTACGTTGGTAATCACAACGCCTTCAATATTTACTATTGTTGTAACAATGGGAGAAAGTTTGGCTTGTTCAAAGGGAAAAGTGTTGCAAAAAAAATTAGCACGACGTACAGAAGTAGATTTTTCCCCAATTACATTTGAATCAAATATTTAAGGGTTCATGAGTGCATTTAATAACATTAATTTCGTTAGGTTAATAGTGTTGCAATACACACTTAAACTCACCACGCTCAAATATACGACACCTAGAGATTCTGTACACACTCCTAAATTCAGAGTGAGCTTAATGTTGATTCAAAAGCACGATAAAAGTTTGATAAGTGAATTGAGGTGTAAGTATAGTATCAATCTATTAACGACATTTTCATCGTTCACATGCAACAATATTTGGTCTTCGTTATATATCACATTCAGCTTCCCGATATATAATCTTCAAAAAAGGCTATTGTTGCAGCCTAAGAAACAGGCTGCTTGATTCTCTTATTAATTCGTAGTAACTTAGCGATAGATAATCATCACCTCTCCCTAAGCATGCTTCTGGATGCTGGATAACGGCAACAGGAGGACGCAAAGGTTATACAGCATTGGGTTACTTGGTCCTCAAAATATTCTGGGACACCACAGCTGTCTCAGTAGATCTGCTTACTACAGTTCCATTAGTATTACCTGTTTCTGAGGCTATTTCAATGACACTATTTGGTTGCGCCATAACCTCTGCACTCGTCCCATTCGTGGAGGTTTCTATGCTGCGTATCTTAAGGCAGCAGCTATATATTGAAAGAAACAAAAAGACCACAATGGTTTTAACTAAGCCAGCCATATCCCTTTTTGCCATATCTCCTTAGACTATTGTAGTTCTTGTTGTGAGTAGAAGCTATTTTGTCAAGGGGGAATCTCTGGAGTTTCCTCTTTATTTTTTGCTGCATCTTTCATATAAATGAAAATACAATTGTTGGCACAGGAATATCAGCGACATGGGAAGTCCACATGCTGCATCTAAGGCCGTCAATTCGAAACAACTAACTAACTGTAGTGTAGGTTGTCTAAAAGTTTAGTCCATCACTCTTTAAGATCAAGGGTATCCAAAAGAAAGCTCAAATCAATGCAATGAATACGGTGGTGGTGGATCGTCATCATCATAGTGTGGTGTCTTCGAAGAATCATCTTCCACGGTTGAGTTTGTACTGACAGACAGGCTTCGTCTTCCTGCCTTTCGGACCTTCGTAGAATACTTGTCAGTCACCGTTTGGATCCTATTTTTAGCTCTTTCCTTTACTTCTCTGAATTTCATCCTGAGTTGCTTTCCATCTTTCTTTTGCGTAAAGGAGCCAACTGATACTTCAGATTGTGGCCCAGTGACATCTCGGGCAGAAAGCAACCGGGCTCGAAAGTCAGCAAAAGTCTCATTCTGGGAGTTAGATTGATCGGCAGTGCAAAAGTTTTCGGCAGCTTCATGTCGTGGTCGCGAGGATCTTACTGTTGATCTTTGATTGTGGTTAACTGTTTCTGATATCCTATTACCAGGTTTTTGTTGGTTTTGCTTCGATTTCTGTGATAGCCACAACAGAAATTGTATCCCATTAATGATCAAAAGAGAAATTATTATTCCGACAATTGACGACAAAATGGAGGTCATTTTATAGGTTGCAAAGACAGGATCATACTCGAAAGTGGAATCAAGGGGAGGAATTTCGATATGTTGCGGTTGGGAAAAGTAAAAATTTACCAGCCGCAGATATTTCCGCATTGGACAACACCGAATAAGTTAAACTACGATCGTAATGACAAATCATATTGAAAATGTATTTACGCAATACGAACATTTACCGTACCAGGATTTACGGTGTAAACAACTCTAAAAGCAAACAAGGTGTTAACACAAGAGTGCATATCACTCCTTGTGATCAACAATCGGCTTCTCACAGAACACACCTTCCTTATCATCGATCTTGGAGACAGCATCATCTTTGTCATCCTCGTCGTCAAGATTGTATACACTCATTTCATCATCCCTGGCAATACTCAAGTCTGCGCCTCTATTCTCAGGTCCAATCAAGACGATCGCCATCAAATAGGCTATAACGGCACCAATAAAGATAGCCATTGTTTTCCCATAGTCATGTAAGGTATCATTAATGGTTGCCTCTATGGTAGAGCTTGCAGAACTAACCAAGTTACCCAATTGATATGCAACACCGGTAACGATTGTCTTGAAATGTGGTGGGGACAACTCGGTCAAGTGGATAGGAACAACCGACCATGCACCTTGAATACCGAATTGCATAAAGAACGCTGTCACCCACATTGGCTTGAATGCCCATGGATAAATAAATGCACCAGCAAAAACATTTCCAATAAGAATAGCAGTACGTCTTCCAATAAAAGTGGAAAGATGTGCAATAACGATACCTCCTGCAATAGCTCCTAAATTGGCACAGACATTGACAACCGTGGATTTGTCATGGCCAAAATGATACGTTTCAGTCAACATTGTTGGGTACAAATCTTGTGACCCGTGAGAAGAGAAGTTGAAACCGGCCATCATCAACACCAAGTATATAATAATTAGCCAATAAGTTTTCAATGCTTTCTTTGCTTGACTGCCGAATTCAACAAGCTGTGCATGTTTTGACTGCTTTGTAGCGGCTTCCTTTTTCATACGCTCTTGTTGACGTTGGTAGGTATTGGTCTCTGGGTTAATCAATCTCCATGCAATAAAAATCACTGGAACACCAGCTGAAAAGTAAAACATATTTCTCCAAGTGTCAGAAGTTTCATCGAATGCCCTTTGGAAGCATACTGCTAACAAGTACCCGAATGCATAACCTTCCTGAAAGATACCAGACAAGACACCTCTAGCCTTTTTAGGTGCATCCTCAAGAGCATCAGCAGCACAGATACCGAATATACCACCCATGGCAATACCAAACAATGCCCTCACTGCAAGAAATTGTTTAAACGTTTGAACAAAACCGCAGCCAATCTGGAGAGCCATTAGCAAAACCAAGTTGATAATATAAGGCCATTTTCTTCCAAAACTGTCACCGATGGCACCAAAAATCAAAGCACCAACTGTTCTCAACATCAACACCAATGTAATACCCCATGTAACATCTTTGGCACTTACATCCAAATCTTTAGCAATATTCGAGACATTCAAACTCGTGATAAAATAATCGAAAGCATCCCAAGTCCAGCCCCAAAATCCCATAAAGAAAAAGTTCCATTGGTGGAGGTTCATTCCGGCCAAAGGGTGGAATAAATTGACAACTTCATACCAATTGTTCTGTTTTAATTCATCCCATCCAACCCATAATGAAGAAATTCTTGTCTTGAGGTAATTTTTGATGGCTCTGCTGGTAAGCTTAGGTGGACGTATAATATGTCTATTATGTTCGTGAACTGTCTCCGAGGCCACAGAATGAATTGACCCTGTCATTACGATTAAGTAAGATTATTTTGTTTAGGTTTGGTAATTAGATATCCAATGATCTTAAATTAACGTCTTGACCAATTCTTGACAATAACGTCAGAGTAATAATCCAAGTAAAACAAGCTTTCCAAGTAGTTCCCCAGAAAATAGAACGCTTGTCAGGCTTATATACACTTTCCTTTTTCTTGTGGGGGGGAAAGGAATTGTCTATGTTCTCCAATGTCGCCTGTATGCATGGATTAGAGCAAGCCTCAAACAACAAATGTACAGATAAACTTCCGAAGCCCATTCAGTCATAAAACTTGCATAATTTTTTAAAGAAGGGTGGCTCTAATTGGACACGATAAAACTCGCATCACCTAACTCACGTTATGATTTTAGCTATAATATTGGTGCTTGTGGTCACTTTCATTGCTCTGGTATATACAGATGGGTGAAGTTGCGGGGATGAGATTCCATTTTAATTCAGTTAAACTTTGCGTTGGCAATTAGATTGAAGTAAACGCGGCGACAAACCAGAATCGGCCAAGAAATTGCAAACAGACACATTTTCAAACTTAGTTTTTATCGGCTATAAAATCGTTGATTGTGAACGGGGTGGAAGTGAGCCATAGAGGGAAGGAACCATGATTGTATTTTCCAGCTTTGCTGGTTGGTGTGGATTTTTTGTTGTCACAAATGAAAAACTGCATAGTTAGCCTTACCACAACTATCACAAAACGAAAAGGATGTTTGTGTGATTGTCTCATAAGTCTGTGTAATTTTATGGGCTTTAGAATTAAACACCGTGTATGCAAATCGCGCAAAACAGAGGCGGCAATAACGCTTTGTTGACGCATAAACATTCTTCCTTCAAGCTATTACTTTTCCTAGACAATTGACTTTGAGGTCGAATCAAAATAAATCGCGCCACTTGGCACCATTTTAGTGGTCACTTGACTTCTTTTAATCAATTTCTATTCCACCTGCTTTCATCGCTAAACGTCTTTAGTTTTTGAATGGACCTGATATTGTTTAGGGAACCCTCCTATCGTTCCAAAAAAACAGAGATGGATACCAGGAAGAGCTAGTACAAAGTCGGTTTTTGTAAGCTTTTAAAGGAAAGTTGAATTTGGCTTGAGCTTTACAATTGACCCTAGCAGTACTCCACTATTCCGCGATGAGTTTATTGCCCCACCCCGCAACCCAAGTACGGCCTCATCTTATGTCACGACAAAAGTGAGCTGATATTGAAATCTTAATCAACCTCTATAAAAATGGGAGTAGAGAGAAGTCAGTTAAGCAAACTAGTTGTGTTTCTATGCCGTTTCTTTTCTCGATGCAGGAGAAATCATATGTTTCACGTTAAAGTAAAGTAACTTTAATTAGTGATTGTCTATGGACTAAAATTGATATGTCTCTCCGCCTTATGTACAAATTCGTTTCTCGAAATGCAGATTTTACCGAAACCATCGCTAGAAGGTGAACCAAAACATACGAGGTAACGTCCGCATAATAACTCGACAACAATCTTTCATATTAAATCTACCAACTCCTACATGAATGCAAATATAATTCATTTGTGTTTTGTTTTGCCAAATGTTACGATCTTCTACTCCTTGTGTTCGACACAAGGCTTTTCAAAAAACACTTCTTCTTTATCATCAAACTTGGATGCAGCTTCATCCTTGTCTTCCTCGTCGTCAAGATTGTATACACTCATTTCGTCATCCCTGGCAATACTCAAGTCTGCGCCTCTATTCTCAGGTCCAATGAAAACAATAAACATCAAGTAGGCAATAACGGCACCAATAAAGATAGCCATTGTTTTCCCATAGTCGTCCAAAGTATCGTTAATTGTAGCCTCTATGGTAGAGCTTGCAGAACTAACCAAGTTACCCAATTGATATGCAACACCGGTAACGATTGTCTTGAAATGTGGTGGGGACAACTCGGTCAAGTGGATAGGAACAACCGACCATGCACCTTGAATACCGAATTGCATAAAGAACGCTGTCACCCACATTGGCTTGAATGCCCATGGATAAATAAATGCACCAGCAAAAACATTTCCAATAAGAATAGCAGTACGTCTTCCAATAAAAGTGGAAAGATGTGCAATAACGATACCTCCTGCAATAGCTCCTAAATTGGCACAGACATTGACAACCGTGGATTTGTCATGGCCAAAATGATACGTTTCAGTCAACATTGTTGGGTACAAATCTTGTGACCCGTGAGAAGAGAAGTTGAAACCGGCCATCATCAACACCAAGTATATAATAATTAGCCAATAAGTTTTCAATGCTTTCTTTGCTTGACTGCCGAATTCAACAAGCTGTGCATGTTTTGACTGCTTTGTAGCGGCTTCCTTTTTCATACGCTCTTGTTGACGTTGGTAGGTATTGGTCTCTGGGTTAATCAATCTCCATGCAATAAAAATCACTGGAACACCAGCTGAAAAGTAAAACATATTTCTCCAAGTGTCAGAAGTTTCATCGAATGCCCTTTGGAAGCATACTGCTAACAAGTACCCGAATGCATAACCTTCCTGAAAGATACCAGACAAGACACCTCTAGCCTTTTTAGGTGCATCCTCAAGAGCATCAGCAGCACAGATACCGAATATACCACCCATGGCAATACCAAACAATGCCCTCACTGCAAGAAATTGTTTAAACGTTTGAACAAAACCGCAGCCAATCTGGAGAGCCATTAGCAAAACCAAGTTGATAATATAAGGCCATTTTCTTCCAAAACTGTCACCGATGGCACCAAAAATCAAAGCACCAACTGTTCTCAACATCAACACCAATGTAATACCCCATGTAACATCTTTGGCACTTACATCCAAATCTTTAGCAATATTCGAGACATTCAAACTCGTGATAAAATAATCGAAAGCATCCCAAGTCCACGCCCAAAATCCTATAAAGAAAAAGTTCCATTGGTGAAGATTCATTTCAACTAATGGCTGGAAGGGATTAAGAAATTCATACCAACTATACTTTCTCAACTCATCCCACCCAACCCATAACGAAGTGAATCTTGTTTTGAGATAATTCTTGATGGCTCTGCTAGTGAACTTGGGTGGACGTATGATATGTTTGTTATGATCATGGACGGTTTCTGACACTACGGAGTGTATTGATTCTGTCATATTTTTTAAAGTCTTGAGCGGCTAAATTAATTTTGTCTTGGCAATCTTGTACCTGTTTTGTTGACAGTTTAAAATGAAGGAGCTCTCAAATAAGGGGAACTAAATCAATAGTGAAAATCGTAAGATGTGCTTTCAGGTCTTGGCAAACCTAAAATAAAGTTTTAAATTTTGATGGATGGGAAAGTTCACATTATATATCAGTCAATATTTGCAGGCGACAGTTTGGCATTAACGGAGCTAATTGTCGGAGTAATAGTAGATAACGTACAAAAGCTCATTTGATTTTGTTGGGGGATAACAGAACAATAAGATTGGATAAACAATAAGATTAGTAATAACCACGGGGTGGTGTTTTTGTTATTGTTTTGACGAGAGAGTCGTGTGTCTTGCTAACAAGAACAATTTGTAGCGACTAAAATGGTGGGGTTGAAGAAAAACAGGCAACAAGATGCATACAAGTTATGAATAGGTTATATGTTTAAGCGTGGATATAGGTAAACCACATTACTATAGAAAACGTTTGAAATAGACTAATTGGAGAATTACACAGAAACTTCTTCCACGAACATTTGTTTTACAGATATGTCGCAATTAGCGCACTGTTCAGTACAGTTGCTCTTCATTTCATAAAACTGCGGCATTTTTTTTTTTAGGAAGGAAAGTGTAACTTGCATGAAACGTACATTGAATGTTAAAGCCTGTTCTTGGTTTAAATGCGTTGAGTTGAAGACGCCTTGGCAGTCAACATAGTCTTTTAAAACAGCGGAATAAAAGAGTCCCGAGTCTTTTTCCTTCCAGTGATAATATATCTTTGACACTTTTGACAGATAGTCTCTTTTCCAAACACCTTTATCGCGCGATTGAAGAAAAGGAACTTTGTCATAAACTCAGACAATCAATTTTAGCCGCGGACTAATTTTGTGCTATATTTATCAGTCAAATTTATGCAGATGCTTCTCATATTCGGACAAGGAGTACGACAACCACTCGAAGAGAGCAAGTACAAGCGGTCATCACAAGAACAGTTGTTATACCCCAGTAAGTGTTTGCTTAGCCCCTATTTCATCAGAATGCTCACCCTGAATTGATTTACGATGTAGAAATAAATTAGTCGTTGTAGTTAACAAACACAAAACGCCGTAGGAGGGAAGGAAAAAAATTTTCTTTTAGCAATTGCGTGAAGTAATTTAAAGCCTCACCCCACCCCACCCTTCCCCACAATTATAATTATTACATAGTGCAAGACTCGAACAACTCCTCGGACACAACTGACGTAATAGAGAACCACAGGTGTGCTTATCAGCTGATGTGTTGTATTGAAATATCACTTTACAAGAGTTGTTGGTGTTGTTCCATCGCACAGGTTAGGTTCTTACATGGTCGTCCACATGTTTGGTACGACCAGAGAATGCTGCTGAGAGAGATACAACAAAGTAAAAACCCCGCAGACAGTTTACAAAAACTCCATAACTCATATTTTTACACCTAAAGAGTTTCACATATATCAATAATTTGGTCACATCTCATTTCGACTAGTCTAAACTTCTGTCGTTTCCTTTGTCTCTTTTTTGTCTTTATCGTCCTTGTACTGTGCTTGTTCCGAATATTCAAGTTCCACATTCGATGTAGAATCCTTCTTTTCATCATCCATGCCTTCAACATCGTAGATACTCATCTCATCATCTCTTTCGACGCCCAAATCAGCACCTCTATTCTCCGGACCGAAAAACACGACGGGCATCAAATAAGCCAAAATGGCACCCAAAAAAATGGCCATAGTTTTACCATAATCATGCAACGTCTCATTCATTGTGGCTTCAATGGTTGCACTAGCAGAACTAACTAAGTTACCCAATTGGTAAGAGGTACCAACAACAACAGATTTGAATTGAGGCGGAGCCAACTCGTTCAAATGGATGGGAACAACCGACCATGAGCCTTGAATACCGAATTGCATAAAAAAGGCGGTAATCCACATTGGTTTGAATGCCCAGGGATAAATAAAAGCTGCTGCGGTGACATTACCAATCAAGATTGCAGCACGTCTTCCAATAAACGTAGAAGCGTGGGAGATGATGATACCACCAACAATAGCACCCAAGTTGGCACAAACATTAACCACGGTAGACCTATCATGTCCAAAGTTGTATTCCTCGATCAACATTGTTGGGTACAAATCTTGAGAACCATGAGAAGAAAAGTTGAACCCAGACATCATAAACACCATGTAGATGATAATCAACCAGTAAGCTTTCATGGCTCTTTTCGCTTCACTTGTAAATTCAGCAACTTTTGAATGCTTTTGAATAGCTCCCTGTTCAAATCTTGCTTTCTGGCGTTGATAGTTGTCTGTCTCTGGATTGATGAACCTCCAAATGATAAAGATTACTGGTACACCAGCCGAAAAGAAAAACATATTTTGCCAAGTTCGTGTGGTATTATCAAAAGCTCTTTGGAAGCACACTGCTAGCAAATATCCAAAAGCGTAACCTTCTTGGAAGATTCCCGACAAGACACCCCTTGCTCTTTTTGGAGCATCACTAAGGGCCTCTGCTGCACAATTTCCATAAATACCTCCCATAGCAATACCAAATAATGCCCTGACACCAAGAAATTGTTGATAAGTGGTGACAAACCCAGTTCCAACTTGAATTGCCATAAGCAAAAGCATATTGATAATGTATGGCCATTTCCTACCAAATGTATCTCCAATAGACCCAAAAATCACTGCACCAACGGTACGAAACATCAACACCAACGTAATACCCCATGTAACATCCTTGGTTGACACATTCAAATCAGTAGCAATGTTGGTGACATTAAGACTAGTGACAAAAAAATCAAACGCATCCCATGTCCAGCCCCAAAAACCCAACAAAAAAAAATTCCAATGATGCAAGTTCAACTCAGTCAATGCTTGAAATGGGTTAAGAATTTCGCACCATGAATACTGACTCAACTCGGCTTTTCCAACCCATAAAGAGCTGAACCTAGTTCTAAAGTACTTTTTAATGGCACAACAAGTGAACGTAGGTGGGTGAACAATGTGTTTGTTGTGCTCGTAAACAATTTCAGAAGCAACTGAATGGATAGATTGTGTCATGCTCAACTAACTTGGTGGGTATAATTTGGTTCGATTTTCTTTATCCAAAGACAAATGTAGCTTCCTTTATATACATTGCAATTTTCATTGAGGTTTTTTTTTATGTTGCACAACTCGAGGAGCAGACATGAGGGTACCATCAATTGTGAATGGGTTTTTCTTGGTAACATGTTTGATTGGAGTCCCAATTGTCAATAACGTTTTAATGATGAAAGTGGGGAAGGTGATGGGGAGTCATAATATTCGGCAAATTGGTATCAAAGACATTAGTCAGGTGAGCATATTTCTTGCCGTAGGGCTTTTGGTAACCTTAATGTTGAAGGCGGCCACATTTATAATACATGAAACCTTCACTGGTGCCATTTTTATTTTATTTCTCCCACTTATGGCAGTAGTCCGATTAGGAAACTTCACTCATCAAGCAACAAATGTGACAGTTTCAGTTGCGATAAGGTATCAGATTATCGTTGAACGACCTTGATCCATAAGCACCACCCAGTTAACTGCCCATAAACCAATTCATCTCGTTAGCATTACCAGCCTTCTCGGGTCCATTTTCGTCCTTTAGTGTATATATCTTCCCTTCTTTGTAATAATAATAATGATGTGTGATATTCATTCAAGAGAAGTAGTTTTAAAGTTTCAACCTATTTTTTTCTTGTCACTTCGAAATGCCTTGCATCTAAAAACTCAATTTTGCCCTTGCAGGAAGGCAAAATAATCTGCATTAAAGATAATATTAGAAAACTCCGAAAATTGCAAGAGTGGATATGCCCTTGCACTTGGGTATGAAAGAAATATTACGGTCACCGGGGTGGAAAAAACTCTCACCATCAGACAATATTTCTATTCTTATTATCTTGACACTATTAGTTGTCGTACGATTGTATTACAACCATTGACCCTTCAATATACAATGAAAAATTGTTGATATTGGTTTCAGCGGGCCACCATTAGCTCACTGATGGCCATCCCAATTACGTTTTAGTTGGTTGATGCTATTTCCAATAATCTTTCATTACCACTTTCCCCGCTTCTCCAAGGAAAGTTTAATACCCCAGTTTAAGCTTACCAAAATCATCATTGACTAAATAAGCTGGGTTGTAAGATTGATCAATTGTCTAATTTGGTATCAATTTTGGCGAGAAATTTTGTTAGCCTTTGTACGATAATTAAACTTCGCAACTGTTTACACATCTGTTTGACAAACTTGACACCCGGTTTGCTTGGCTATTGAAGTATCCTATACTCTCCGCAAGAAGAACAATCTTGTTATAGTTCTGAAGTTGAGCGTTGTTGAATACGAAATGAGATGTTTGAAGGTGTGACAACAATCTGCAAAGTAGAGTGAAGGTCGAGCTTAAGCGATATCAAACTCTACCCTAATTGTTGACTGCAAATAAGTTGATTGTCCCTGGCCACTCAGTAAACAAACTATATCTTCCCCTCAAATACACCGATAAAATCTAGAATGTACATTGATATAGTTTGTCCGAAACCAGTATCAGCCGTCTCACAACCATTTCCAAAAATACTAACTCGAGCGATATTTTCTTGAACCTATAATACGCGGGAATTCACGGAAAGGTTAAATTCGATTTGCGAAAATGGCGACGCTATTGCATTAAGAACCCACATGCTACTCATTTGAGTTCACAAGTACAAGTATGGTACTCATCAACAATTTCCAATGGTATAGTCTACTTCCGACGCAGACTAATTTTGAGTTGCGGGGTAGAAAGTTTATTACTTACCTCCCAGAGGATTAAGAAAAGTCACCGTAGCATTATACGTACTAGACTTTGTCAAAAAAATTTACCCCTTGCACGAAGTATAACACTCAGCAATTTGAATCAGGTGCCAAAATTTACACAGTCCTTCGCATTAGAAACCAAAGGACGGCTTAAGAAAAAAAAGCAGATGTAGAATGGAACACCATTTCAATCTTCAATTGTAATACTCCATGAGGGGCCACTTTTGTATCTCAAAACTTGCGAGGAGATTCACTGTACACAAAAATTAAACACCTCTTTGATAACATTACACAATGGCATCACTGTTTCAATTGAAGAAGCCAAAGATTTCAGCCTGAGCAAGCTACTGATATTCACCAGAACGGTTCATCAGAACTCCTGTTTTTGGAATTAACCGCTCCACTTCAAAGTGTAACCATAAAAACTTAAAAAGCATTAACAAGTATAATACAAACATTATACACAATATAAAATTACAATTTTCAGTACAAAGTAAAATAACAACAGAAACATATCGCCACTGCACTTTATCCCCTCCTTTGTCTATACCTCAAAATCCTTTTGAACAAGTCCTCCACATCCAATTCAATTTCACTGATGAATTCATCCAAGATTGATTTGTCACGAATATACCGATCACAATCATTAGCAATAACCCAAATATCAACTTTAGTCTCTTTGCTCAATCGTTCAACAAATTCAACAACGCTACGACGTTCAACAAACGTATTGTACTCAAACTCATCACGAATCCACTCTTCGCCATATTGATCCAACCTTTGAGCAATACTTGGGGCCTGTGGCGTGCCATTGTGCCATTCATCAAGAATCTCATAAACAGTGTATGTGTTTGGTTTCAAATCGTAAATGGGCACACCAGATGATGTAGTTTGTGGCGGTGGTGGTCGTGGTGGGCGTGGTCCATTCAATTCCAAGTCAAATTTATCGAGCAGGGCATTGACTTTAGCACTCAATTCAGAAACAAATGCCGGTTCTACTTCAACTGCCTTTTGTAATGAGGTATTGATGTCGGTGCATAACTGAGCAAATGAACGTCTAATTTCATCGATGTTCTTCTTGGTGATTTTCTTGGGGTAAAGGGGTATTGATGGTGATGTAGAGTCGGAAGAAGCATGCGGTGGCTCTACGGGTTGAGTTGAAGCAAGGCTAGGACTATGCCGTTGATATGAGCCTTGTTGATGCAGTTCTTGTAACCGTTGGCTTTGTTGATCCCATTCTCGCTGTCTTTGCAATTGCTCTTGATTTTCCCGAACTATGGAAGGTAATGGAGGCAATGATGGATGGACCAAAAGAGTTTGGTTGCCAATATCAGTACCATGATTTGGTCTTCTTCCTCTATCCGGCGCATAAATGGCAATAGTATAATCATCTTGCTGATCCCTTTTGCGAAGTCTTTTTTTACGTCTACCCTTCATTAAAATGCCTCCGTACCCACCTATTTCATAATCCAAAGTAAGGTCATCACCGGGCTCTTTACCCAATTCTTTATACACTAGGTATTCCAAAGCAACATGACGATTAGGGATTTCTTTGCTAGGCAAATTGTACACCAAATAATTAATTTCTTGTAGCTTGGAGAAGGCTGGATCCATTTTTCTTAACCGAATAACAGGTTTACTCGATGAACTCAAGGCAAATTGTTCTTCATAAAATTCCTTCATTAATTCACCAGTGACGAAAAAATTGTCAATCTTTTTCCTACAACAAAACCGAATATAGTGTTTGAAAGTGGTGATGTACCTCTTTCTCGTTTCGAATCCCAACATTAACAATCGTTTTCTGGCTTCAGGGTTACTCAATACTTCATCGTCAAATTTCTTAAACATTTTGATCACTTCTTCAGTGTCTTGAGACATGATTCTCTTGTTGATTTTAATGTTTTCACGATCGACATGGTACCTACGTTTAGTGTGCTTGGAATCGTTGTCATCGTGACCTTCCTCATAATCTAACCCTTCGCCGTCTTCATCCCCGTCGTCCCGAGTAGTATCTGCATCATACAATAATGACGGAAGGTCCTTTGTGTCAATTTTTTGAGATATAATTGAAGTGATTGGGATACGACCACGTGGTTCTTGGGATGGTGGTCCTGGTGGTAATGGTTGCAGTCGACTTGGTGGTAAACGTTGTTGTTGTGGTGGTGGCGGTGGTGGTGGTGGTGCTTGTTGGTTAAACGATTGTCCCTGAATTTGAGGTGGTGGTTGATTCAGCATTACTGGGCCATTGCCCAACGGATATGGAGGGTGCAACGACTGTGAGTATTGTTGATAAGGGTACGGTGGCAGTTGTTGGAGATATGGTGGTGGCTGATGAGGATATGGTTGATATTGGGGGCTATATCCACTGCTGTACGACGATGAGGATGGTTGTAGTGGTCTTGGTGGTGGCGCCCCTTGTTGTGGATATGGTGCCGAAGATGGAATGGTTGGCGTTCTTGATCCATAACCGGATTGAGAATACCCCTGCGCAGGTGGCAAATCACTAGACAATAAATGATTGATATTGTGTTTATGGATGTTTGGTGACGTGTTGGTGTGGTGTGGTGGTACCACAGCAGATATTGGTTGGATCGAGGCTCCTTGCATCGAAGGAATTCTTTGTCGTGGTGCCCCGGATTCAGACTCGGCACTTTCCGGTGAGACAGAATCAACCTCGTGAATGTTATCACCAGATTTGAATTTCTTTGTTGTATACAAGACCGTGTCTTCAGTGCCTTCCAACTTCCTCTTCTCTACCGCTAGCAGTTTCCGTGGACGTCCACGTTTTTTCTTGACTTCGCCGTCTTTGAGTAGAGGAGGAGGTACAATTGATCTTCCATTGGGTCCAAGGGGATACTTTCTAGGTCTGCCTCTTGTTTCCTTCTTAGCAAGAAGTGGTATACTTTCGTCGGAGCTGCCTCTTTCTTGTTTCTTTGGACCTGGAGTGCCCTCCTTCTTAGTTGTTCCAATGGCTTTCTTAGCAGATGGCTCAATATCCTTTTTAGATGTTGCATTAGTCTTGGTAGTAGTACGAGTTGCCTTAGTGGTTGCCTTTGCCTTTGCCTTTGTCTTTTTTGATGAAGCGACCTTGGTACTTGCTTTGACTTTTGAAACTGTGGTTTTCGCGGCTTTGCGCTTTGCTACGCTTGCCCCACGAGTGGTTGGTTTAGCTTTAGTAGGAGCATTCGTAGCTCTTCTTCTTGTGGTACGTGTCTTTCGTTTAACCGCTTCGTCGTCATCGACATCTTCGTCATCGACTTCACTGTCACTATCTGACTCCACTTCTGACTCTTCGTCATCTGACTTCTCGCTTCCCAGCAGCAGTCCATCTGTCGGACTGCCTTCCTCCTCTTCTTGAAGTCTTCTTTGCTCTGCTATGGGTATGACTTTTTTCAAATCTTTACCATTGAAACTTAGTTCAATATTTTCCACCGCTCCACCAGATCTCCTAGTTGAAACCATTGTTGGTGTCTGAATGAAACTATTGGCGGTTGTGTAATATTCGTGGTGATGTAGTTTGGTTTATATTATAGTTGGGTGCAATAAGTTTCAGTATACTTTGATGCGATTGAACGAGGTAGATAAATGGAGGGGGTTAATTGTTGTTGATGTTTTGATTTTTTTCTGCTCTGTTTGTTTCATGTTTTGTCGCTCTCCTTCCCTTTTTTTTTTTTTTTTTAATTTTAGTTTTGTATTTTAATATCTTTTATTCAACTGATATCTTTTTAGGTTTAAGTGTAATCTTTATATTAAGAATAAGTTAGAGGAGTATGATGTGTTATGAACAACGTTGTCTCGATTGTTGACGTGTTGGTTAAACTTTCGAGCTTTGTTGTCGCAAAGCTATAGCAAGAAGAAGTATACACTAAATACAACTCGTAAGAGTGAAGGAGATTCCACTTTGTTCATCACATATGCAGAGAATAAAATTAAAACAAAAAACAGGCCTAACAATGAGGTAGGTAAACTGCGGCTAATCCATATGGCTGAAAAGGTACCTCTGAGATCTTAGAAAGATGGTGATGACCGTTTTGCTTAGCAAGTAGAGAGGGTGCCGTACCAACAAAACCTCCCCTGTTCCAACCCAATCGCCTTTTAACTATGCGCACGAATTAGATTTTAAATAAAAAAAAAAAAAATTAAAAAAAAAAAGTCACAACAAAAGGGGACAACACACAAAAGAGAAGTTATATGTGTCATTTAGAAAAAACAAAGAGAGGATAGGGGTTACTAGAATAACTTTATCATTATTAAAAAATGATAGATGTCTAAGTTATGTCCTTCGTGTGATACTGTGGTGGCGTAGTTGAGGGTTTTAGAAAAAGAGGTGCAAGTTGGAACAGGGGGTCATGGAGCGAGGGGGGGTTCTCAAGTAAGTCGCATACAAGTCGTGCAGCGGGCAATAAAAATAATAAATAAAAGAAAAAAAACCAAAGAGAAGGAAAAAAAAAGGACATTCATTTTGTTCTTTTGTTTTTGTGCTTTTATTCTCGTCGGAAATAAAAAATTAATCGAAAAGGAATTCCATGGTCTTTAAAAACAAGAACAGAATACAGGCTTTGGCTAGGGATTTATAATAGACACAGGGGACCAGACCAGAACTAAAGACGCGATGCTTGAATGAGAGTATCAGTATCCAATTTCAGCTTGTCGGGTTGCAATTGTGAAAATTTTTTATCCATGAGGAGTTATTTTTGCCAAGGTGTGTTTGAGAAATTGAAGCCCACAAGTGACAACAGTTGTAGAGCCTTGTACTGTAAGCACTTGTCTGTTTGATTTTGATTGCTTAATGTCAATACTCTGTGCTGCAGACGATGACAGCGACAACATAAAACCTTTGCAATAAGAATACACACGAAAATTTTCTTCAAGATGTTTACGCATTTCATGCGATGTTGCCATGGTCTTCATGCCTAGCACACTTGTACTCATAGTCCTACTAAACGAATCTCGTCATCATTTACACTTTGTTGTAATGGCACTACTTACTGCTAATTTGTTAGCTGCTTAATGGCATGTAAACCGTAGGTTTTTTACCGCCTAAGTGTGTGCCTTGTAGCTCTCCACGTATAGTCTGGTGTTAGCTAAAGAGTGTAAGTGTATATCTCATTAGTCTTTGTAGATCCCAAAGGTTCAAACTATCTTCTGTCCACTCACCACTCTCTTGTTTGCTTTTGTGTTTTTAAAAAGAAGTGAACGACATTTTGTTTTAAACACAAAAAGTATATAATCCAAACTCATTGTAATAGTTATTGAAATTCGATGGAAAACCGTAATAGAAAGTATTCTACTAGGGGTCTATACAAGTATAATTTACAGTCACAAGCTATTTAAGTCCAAAGGTTTTTCTTGTTAGAACCCCTGTTAATTCCTTTACTATTTATCATGGAATGTCTTTTCAATCTCATTCTGTGTTATTCAGCACATTTTGGCGAACAAGAAAAAAAAAATAAACAAAAAAAATGTAAAAAAAACCAATAAAAAACAATAAAAAACAACAACGACGGAAAAGAAGACCAAGACATTCTTCTTTGCCACTGAATCCAAGAAGTAAGACCTTACCTCTATTGAATAGTGGTTTCCAATCCTATACCGCCATTAAAGGCTGGGGGATGCTAGATCCATGGGCATTTTTTTTTCAATCCATATTTACTATGCCGCAGGTAAAAAATAATAGATATTCTTTATCTAACCACGCATTCTTAGTTACGACATTCTTTTTTTTAAAAAAAAAAGTTATAATTTTAATGCACAACACCTTAAAATTCTGAAAGAAGCCTAATTTGTGCGTTTTAAAGTCGCCTTTAGTTGCATTGTGTGTTTATTCACTAAAAAATAGACAAGGCTAAATAAGTAAACTTTTGTAAACTAAAGGGTAACTGATACACACACACACACACACACACACACACACACACACACACACACACACACACACAAACAACACTATGTACTCAGAGCTCATCGCCGTAGACACATTATTCAAACGTGCCTACTTTGTGTTAAAGATAAATGCAATTCACAATCGATTGTACCTGGTACCAACACCCGTGCTTATTTATAATCTGCTCAGACTGCAAACATTTTCAACCTTTTTTAATAACACCCCCCCCCCTTCATTTTCAAGCATATACAAGACCCGTTAGATCTACCCCTCTCAGCAGCTGAACCACATAATCTCTTTCACTTTCACTAGATAGAAAAAGAAAAAGAGCTTCGTTATTCGTATTCCTACACTAATATAGTATGATAAATTTTTTCTGCACTTTTCGATACAACACTAGCTCCCTTCATCATCACTGGTAATTATACTACCTTTGTTTGGCCTTCTCCTTCAACAACTTCAACTCATCATCACTCTTTTGACTGCCCTTTTCAATAATCAAATTACGCAACAATTTATTCTCCATTTCCAAATGACTCAATTTATTCTCCAATGATGATATCATGTCTTGTAATGAGGAAATCTTGTTTTCCATTTGTTGTTCCTTCATCTTCTTTTTGATTCTGAATCGTGCACTAGCGGCAGTGTTGCGACGTTTCTTGTCGAGTTCTGCTGCGTCAGGCAGACTCATATTGGAACTGGCTGTAGTTACTGATGATGGTGCAGCTGCTACGTATGCTCCACTCACTGATCCATTTCGTTGCAGTTGCGATTGTTGTTGTTGTAAGCTAGGATCAATGAACGATGTGACGCTTGGATTACGTGATCTTGTTAGTAGTTGTAAACCTGAATTGGTTTGTGCTGCTGCTGCTGTTGCTGTTGATGATGATAAGGATGCATGTGGGTTCCCTTGTGAGGGAAGTTGAAATGAAGCGTTTAGTTGGCGTGTTGGAACATCTGCTGGTGATAGTGATGCTGCTGCGTTTGGAGTAATTGGAGCCATGTTTAATGGCAAGTTCGATGACGTTGATGTTGATGATACTGGTGCCTGTTGTTGTTGTTGTTGTTGTTGTTGTTGCTGTTTCACCATAAAACTATTTATTGTTTCTACGCCCAAATCACCATCATCATTGGGTTCCCCTGCCGATCCTCGGTGTTGTTGTTGTGAAATCGTTTTACCCAAGTTAGTCTGATGCTGGGCAATCAATGCACTCAACAAATCAATTTGATTCAGTGATAAGCCAGCACTAACCAATGAATTTTTTGCGCCAGGTGGCACCGGGAACTTGGGCAATTCATTCAAACTTAACAACTTGTGTGGTTGCACATGGCGATGATGATGATGCTGATGTTGAGTATCCAAATCATGACCATGTACATCATTGTTTTTGCCGTTTGTGATGTTTTTATTGCTACTGTTGTGGAAAGCATCCATCAATCCATGAGGTAGACCTGTATCACCATTGTTGGCATGGCTCAGCAACAAATTGAACTCGTTCAACCTATCCTCATGGCCATCGTCATCCTCACCATTAAGATTTCTGAAATACAGATGCGAGCTCCCTACTTCGGGTTCTTGTTTGATAGTAGGCACCAAATTGGAGCTGTTAAACTCGTGTATATTCCATCCATTCAATCCATCATTGTTTCCCGAACTAGCAAAATTTGCATCCTTGTTGCGTTTCTTGTCACCTATTCTGCGTCGGACACCTTCAGCTTGGCCAATCTCATCGACATCTTCTTCTTCGCCATCGTCTTCCCCATCATCTTCGTGATCGTACAATGGCTTTGGCTTGTCTTCATCAGGGAATATAAATGAATCATCAGCAAATGCAGCCAAATCTAGACTTAGTTGTCCATCAACATCAATATTTGGCGTAGCAGTTGAGCTATCGGTATTTGGTTGTGTCCCGTTGATGTAGTTGTCAATATACACGAGTTGCTCTAGCAACGCCGACGACGTAAGTTCCTCACTCATATGTGTGTCTATTGTGGCTATGTTATTGAAATTTCTTCAGGGTGTATCTATGTATGATGTATGTGTGGCTTTCACAGTGACTTTTTTTGTTTCTCAGTACATTTACGTAAGCACTGAAACCAAGACTTTATGCTTTGCTATACAACAACTGTGGAAAAAAAAACAGTGGTGGTGTTAATAGCAACAGAAGATCCTCCAGTACTTTTATACCAAGAGCAACGGTTAAATTTTTCAGCACCAATCTTTGAAACAATAGCTTGTGAACCTTTTTGATCTATTTTGTTTTGTTTGTTTGGTTAATTAAAAGCAGTTTTGGTAATCCACAGTTTTTTCTTTGATATTGAGAGACAGTTTTTGTTCTCTCTGTTTTTGACTGCAAATTTGATAAAATTGAAAAACGTTATAATGTTTGTGTGTGCATTGTGTTATATATAAAATAAAGAAAGCAAAAAGCAGGTAATTGCACGTGATTACTAGTAAAAATTGCTAAATAAGAAGAATAGTTGTTGCTGGAAAAAATAAAAAATATTAGAAAACCATTGAATCAGATCCATTTCACATCATTTGTATGGCAAATAAGAGAAATCTTGTGTCAAATACTGTTGGTTGACGCTGTCTGTGCAATCAGTTAAAGTGGCGATGCTATAGATAATCTACTTTTGATGCACTCGTTCACTCCCAAAGCGGTATCCACTCCCTTGCATTGTAATTGCGCGCCACACATTTCTTAAAAACGATGCAAAGCGAAAAAAAAAAACATTAACTCAAGGGGAGAAGAAGGGGAGGAATGAACGAGTAACTCAAACGAGCACCGGCTGTTCTCTGTATGCCGACAAAGGCAACTCGTCTCTCTCTACGGTGATGCCTCTTAGTGGTGCACTAAGTGTTGATACTGAATATTTTCAGCGCATATCATTCATCTTTCTCCGTCTCGGTTGTTTCCCGATTAGGGTAAATTTCCGAACCCTCGTAAATCTGCACCACGTGTATTTAACACTGACTTTAAAACTACTTTAGAACTACAGTGGCCACTTTCATTGCTTGAAGTACTATACCGTCAACGAGGCAGTGTGTTTTGGGAGTGACATTCTCCTCGACATGTAAACATGTCTTTATGATATGCGCAACAGAAACTATGTACAACAAATTTACGTCAAAACACGAACCACGAAAACAAAAATATCAACTCCTACACCAATTCCTAATAACTCGTAAATCACATCGACATTAATTGAATCTCAACTATATAGAAACCTATAAACTGAAAAAAAAAAAGCAAAATCAAAAAAAGAAACAAGTTAAATAAACAGATGGAACTAGTCTAAGTTCCAATAAAGAACTGAACAAACAAGGTAGGGGTATCGTAACAAATTCGTAGAAACCTAAAAGCCTTTTCCTTAGTGAAGTCTCAAGTTAGCATTAAAATCTTTGGATCTGACTGCCAATGGAGATTGGTTGCTCACCCTAAGCCTGTACTCAGCGAAAGATCTAAACGAACCGGTTTTTTCTGGTTGTTGTTGTTGTGCAACTTTTTCAGTAGTTTTGGTTCCAACATTGGGAATTTGTTTCATGGTAGATCTGGTGGATGAGGTTTTGGCGAAAGCTCCTCTTGAGACTTGTGAAAATGCTCTTCTGAAAATCATTATTGTGAATATAGATGTAAATATAGATGTAGATTCAAATGAGTGGAAAGAAAGAAAGGGGTTCTTTGATATCCTTTATATATAATTGGGGAAAAGATGAAAATAATAAAGCCCTCGGATTAGAGTGATGAAATTTTTTAATTCTTTAATTCTCTTCTATTACACAAAATGCAACTTCTGCATCACAAAGCCAACTGTAAATCATACCATAAAAATACTTCAATATAGAGATTATACTAAACCAACCCGATTTTTTAATGAAGAAAGTCACGCTTACAATTCAATTGCATCGACATCAGCATCACCTGTTTTGCTAATCAGTTTGCATATGCAATCCTTTTTCTTCTTCTCCACAATTTCAATGTCCCTTTTCATCTCCTGCTTATGCCCGTGGTATTTCACAGTGATGACTAATCGCAAGAAAAAAAAAGGAGGGGTAGTTTTTTTTTTATGCAGTTGGTTAAATAACATGGGTCAATGATGTACCTATCAAATGTGTTAATATGGTGGCAGTGAAGACCACCACCACTATAAACGTTTTTTTTAAAACAATAGGTAATCACCACCACCACTCAGAGTATCCATTGATCTACACACTAAAATATAAGGACAAATGGAAAAGAACAAGGAACGAAATTGGAAAATTTTAAACTTGCTTGTGTTATTATTTTTGCTCTCTCTTTCACTTATTGTTCTAAACAAAATTACACAAGCACAAACACTCACTAAACATTGTTATCATCAACCAATCAGAAACTACTTTGGTAGCGTATCAAGAATATTCTTTTCTTTCTTCTCTTCTCTTCTCTTCTATCTTCATTAAGCCATGTCTCAAATACACACAGCCTAGTTGGGACTTTGGAAACCAGGCGCTTAGGGTTGGAGCCTCGTTGCTATCTACTATAGAGTGAAAGCAATTTAAGAAATCAGACCAGACGATCGCCCATTTAAGTTGTACTCGTTAATTGCCAACCCTGCTTTTTTCATCTTATTTGATTGCAAATAATCTCAAAAATGAGGCATTCCTAATCGTAATAGCTAAAGTGTTGACTTCAATCACTGTGGCAAGCTCGAAACACTTCAAAAGGTCAACTGTTCCTACACATACAGTCTGTCACCATTGATATACCATTGTACAATTCAAACTTCTTCATTTTTCTTTCGGGCATTGAACTCCGTTCAACAAAGTGAAAAGAAAAAAAATTTCGCCTTTTCTTCTTCTTTTCGGATTTTAATGTCCGAAAATGTGCTTTTCGCGCACAATAAAGTTAAAGTTCACCATCAACAGAGGTGGCATTTTGACTCTAACCAAATGTCCTATGAAAGTGGGGAAGACAGAGTCGGTGTAATAGGGGAAACCACTTCGGTTATTCACGGCCACGTCGTCGCAGAACAAAGAAACTCAAAGCCATACTGTGATCTTTCACACCCACAACGAGCGAAATCGCGCTTAGCGTTCCACTCTTCCGTGCATCTGCAAGCCCTAAATACGTTAGGAATTGGAATTCAAGGTGAAGATCCCTCCCATTCTTTGCCATGCCCCGCCATCTACACTTTCGAAAAAAAATCCCGTTTCGTTAATAAGCCAGGTTGTAAATTATGCCTCGGTTAATTGATACTACAAAAATATGCTCTACTTTATCCTCCAATCATATGCGCATGGACATTACCATTGTGCTACATGACTCATGGCCCATTTCTTCAATTTTGTACCTACATCAATGAATATTCTGGATATTTGTCGCCCTTTCTCACATATATGGGCCGAAACTATTGTCAATTGTTTTTTTTCTTGATCAAGCACCGCTATTGTTTGTTCCTTTTTGTTACACTTCGGAGTATTTTGCTGTCAACTTTGTGGACGAAAACACACTGGAGCAAAGTCGCCTTTACAGAAGATTATGACAGTAGTCTTCATGCTCCAAGATGTATCCACAAGACTATATAAAAAAAAAACAATAGGTTTTTGTATTAATCCAGCGGAATTATTGCAACTGTTGAATCAGTTACATCACCATCTTATATGCAGGATTATTATATCGTAATTGTTTTCCTTTTGTAATTTTAATTTCTGGCTATCTCTCCAAAAAAGAAAAAGTTAAGTTATAAAATCATCATCAAATTTCATCAATTCTAATTCAATTATCAATTTTCAATTGCTCATCACATTTCGACAAGTAACTACCGATTAGCTATGACAACCCTTCAACCAACTGCTACGCAGGATGGTAAAATCAATCAAATGAGAAGAGCCTCGTCAGTGTTGGGACCAATGAATAAAATCTTGGTCGCCAATAGAGGTGAAATCCCCATTAGAATCTTTAGAACTGCTCACGAATTGTCAATGCAAACCGTTGCTATTTACTCACACGAGGATAGGTTATCAATGCATAGATTGAAAGCAGATGAATCGTATGTTATTGGTAAAAAGGGACAATACTCTCCTGTTGGAGCTTATTTACAAATTGATGAGATTATCGACATTGCCAAACAACACAATGTTAACATGATTCACCCAGGATACGGATTTCTTTCTGAAAATAGTGAGTTTGCTAGAAAAGTTGAAGAAAATGGAATCTTGTGGGTAGGTCCAAGTTACAAAACAATTGATGCCGTTGGTGACAAAGTTAGTGCCAGAACATTGGCAATTGAAAACGATGTTCCCGTTGTTCCAGGTACACCTGGTCCAATTGATGATGTTACTGATGCAAAGAAGTTTGTTGAAAAATATGGTTACCCTGTTATAATAAAGGCGGCATTTGGTGGTGGTGGAAGAGGTATGAGGGTGGTTCGTGAAGGTGATGATATTGAAGATGCTTTCAAAAGAGCCACCTCTGAGGCAAAGACTGCATTTGGCAATGGCACCTGTTTTATTGAGAGGTTTTTAGACAAGCCAAAACATATTGAAGTTCAGTTGTTGGCTGATAACTACGGTAATGTCATACACTTGTTTGAAAGAGATTGTTCAGTGCAAAGAAGACATCAAAAAGTTGTTGAAATTGCTCCTGCTAAAAACTTGCCTAAAGAAGTTAGAGATGCCATTTTGACCGATGCAGTCACTTTGGCCAAGAGCGCCAACTACAGAAACGCCGGTACTGCTGAGTTTTTGGTTGATGAGCAAAACAGGCATTATTTTATTGAAATTAATCCCAGAATTCAAGTTGAACACACCATCACCGAAGAAATCACTGGGGTTGATATCGTTGCCGCTCAGATCCAAATAGCTGCTGGTGCCTCATTACAACAATTGGGATTATTGCAAGACAAAATCACCACTAGAGGCTTTGCGATTCAATGTAGAATAACCACAGAAGATCCAGCCAAAAATTTTCAGCCTGATACTGGTAAAATCGAGGTGTATAAATCAGCTGGTGGTAATGGTGTCAGATTAGATGGTGGTAATGGATTTGCCGGTTCAGTCATTTCCCCTCATTATGATTCCATGTTGGTCAAATGTTCATGTTCTGGTTCTACATTTGAAATTGCTCGTAGAAAAATGTTGCGTGCTTTGATTGAATTTAGAATTAGAGGAGTCAAAACAAACATCCCATTCCTTTTGGCACTTTTAACTAATGACACTTTTATCAAGGGTGATTGCTGGACAACTTTTATTGATGATACACCATCATTGTTTCAAATGGTTAGCTCACAAAATAGAGCCACTAAATTGTTGTCGTATTTGGCTGATCTTTATGTCAACGGATCATCAATCAAGGGGCAAATTGGCTATCCTAAATTGACCGACGAAGCATTGATTCCGGTATTGCATGATCCAAAAACCGGAATTCCAATTGAAGTTGGCCATACCCCACCACCACGTGGATGGAGACAAGTTTTGTTGGAAGAAGGACCTGATGCATTTGCCAAAAAGGTTAGAGAGTTCAATGGAACTTTGCTTACTGATACAACTTGGAGAGATGCTCATCAATCGTTGTTGGCTACTAGAGTAAGAACTATTGACTTGTTAAATATTGCACCAACAACAGCTTTCGCTTTAAATGGAGCTTTCTCACTCGAATGCTGGGGTGGTGCTACTTTTGACGTTTGTATGAGATTCCTTTATGAGGATCCATGGGATAGATTAAGAAAATTGAGAGCTTTGGTGCCAAATATCCCATTCCAAATGTTGTTGAGGGGTGCTAATGGTGTTGCTTACTCCTCATTACCAGATAACGCAATTGACCAATTTGTAAAAGAGGCTAAAGAAAATGGAGTTGATATCTTTAGAGTTTTTGATGCATTGAATGACTTGGAGCAATTGAAGGTGGGTATTGATGCAGTTAAGAAAGCTGGTGGTGTAGTTGAGGCTACTGTATGTTACTCTGGTGACATGTTGAAACCTGGGAAGAAATACAATTTGGAGTATTATTTGTCAGTCGTTGACGAAATTGTCAAGATGGGTACTCATTTCTTGGGTATTAAAGATATGGCTGGTACTTTGAAACCAGCAGCAGCAAGACTCTTGGTGGGAGAAATCAGAAAGCGTTACCCTGAATTGCCAATCCATGTACACACACATGACTCCGCTGGTACAGGTGTTGCTTCGATGACGGAATGTGCTAAAGCAGGTGCTGATGTTGTTGATGCAGCCTCAAACTCAATGTCAGGATTAACATCACAACCATCAATCAGTGCCATCTTGGCATCATTTGAGGGATCTATTAATACCGGATTATCTGAATCATTGGTTAGGGAGTTGGATACTTATTGGGCCCAAATGAGATTGCTCTATTCCTGTTTTGAAGCTGATTTGAAAGGGCCAGATCCAGAGGTTTACTCACACGAAATTCCTGGTGGCCAATTGACCAATTTATTATTCCAAGCTCAACAATTGGGATTGGGTGAAAAGTGGTTACAAACCAAAGAAACTTACAAAATTGCCAATAAGATTCTTGGCGATTTAGTTAAGGTCACGCCAACATCAAAAGTAGTGGGAGATTTAGCGCAGTTTATGGTGAGCAACTCATTAACTGAAGAAGATGTCAATCGTCTTGCTTCTGAATTGGATTTCCCAGACTCGGTTCTCGATTTCATGGAAGGACTCATGGGCAAACCCTATGGTGGGTTCCCTGAACCTTTGCGTACAAACATCTTGGGCAACAAGCGTCAAAAATTGGACAAGCGTCCCGGATTGTACTTGAAACCAGTTGATTTTGCCGCCATTAGAAAAGAATTGACTTCAAGGTACGGTTCCCAAATTGATGAAACGGACGTTGCTTCATATGTAATGTATCCAAAAGTTTTTGAAGCTTTTAGGAAACAAGTTGAAAAATACGGCGATTTAAGTGTATTGCCAACGAGGTTTTTCCTCAAGCCAGCAAATATTGGTGAAGAAATTGTCGTTGATATTGAAAAGGGTAAAACTTTGATTATTAAATTGTTGGCCGTGGGTGAAATTTCCGAAAAGACTGGTACTCGTGAAGTGTTTTTCGAATTGAATGGTGAAATGAGATCGGTTTCAGTTGAAGATAATACGGTGTCAGTGGAGACCAAAACTAGACCTAAAGCATCTGCTCCTAATGATGTTGGTGCGCCAATGGCTGGTGTTGTTATCGAAGTTAGAACCCACAAGCATCAAGAAGTCAAGAAGGGTGATCCCATTGCCGTCTTGTCTGCTATGAAGATGGAGATGGTTATTAGTGCTCCGGTTAGTGGTGTTGTGGATGATTTATTGGTGAGAGAAGGTGATTCCGTCGATGCTAATGATTTGATTACAAGTATCTTGAAAGCCTAGAGAAGAAGACGAAAGGAGTGGCGGAGTGTAATTATTTATCGTGATTAGTAATGCAATATAGATAACGTGAGTGAAAGAGTAGAAACGTAAAAGGTATAGAGACTATTTTATTTGCGATCTTCGATCAACGAATGGCGGAGATTCCTTCCATTCATTTTGTTTATCGCATCGGTCTTCGTTTTGCATTCGGAGTGGTACCTCCAGGTAATCCCAACTCGCGCCTTCTCTTATTAGCTTGCTCTTCAGCCGTACTCCGCTTCTCCTGTTTGGCCATAACTTCCTTCTCCAATCTTTTCTTCAATACCATGTTTTCCAGTTCATAATTCATCAATTTGCGTTGCAACAACTCGAGCTCAGCATCGTCATTCTTATCCAGTGCCTGAAAACTCAATGTATTTTGACTTTCAAACCCGTCATCTCTTCTGTCGTCATCCTCTTCGTCGTCATCATTTTCATCATCATCTTGTGGATGCCAGTCGGTATTGTTTAACATCTCATGAGTAAAACTTGCTTGCGAAATGATATCACTCCATTTGTTCATCATGATCAACGCATTGGTGGTTCCATTATTGAATTCAACCATGTTTGTTTTCACTGAATCAATTGCTGCAACAACTGATGTGAGTTTGGAGTTTATTGATCGTAGCTGTTTGAGTTCTTTCGTGAGGGCTGATTCTCGTGGTGTGAGCGGATCATTGGTCTGGCGAAATTGGTTTTGATTGGTGGCGCGGTGTAGCTGCAGTAATTGCTGCTGGGTAGAAGATGTGCTTGGCTTGGGCGTATTGTTTGACATGGGTACTGTCTCACTGGCGATTTGGGTAATGATTGTATAACTTCTTTCGCGTTGTTTTGATTTTGGTTTTGTGGTAGATTGTAGTACAGAGTCGTGCGCGTGCAGAAAACTTTCAATTTACGACAAACTGGAAAAGCTAAAGAATCAACCAAAGCTTTATCAAAACCTGACAAAACACAATCAATAATAAAATGGCTGAAATGGCAATAACTAACCAACAACAAGCCCAACTGCCATCCGCTCATGACGGTCGACTGCCTTCGAAAGAACAGCAAGAATACACTAATTTGATCAATTCACTTCCGACGCGATGGGAAATTGAACTTGAATTTGTTCAATCGTTAAGCAACATCCCTTACTTGAGCTACCTTGCTCAAAACAATTACCTCCAAGATCCGTGTTTTGTTAATTACTTAAAATACTTGCAGTACTGGAAAGACCCCCAGTATCTGCGATACTTGGTTTACCCTAATTGTTTACACATCTTGTCATTGTTACAACTGGAACAATTTAGACGAGATATAGCCAATCCTGAAATCATGAATGTGTTGATGAATGATATGGTGAAACGATGGCAAGAGAATGGAGATGGTGGTGAAGTGGGTGAAGAGCAAGAGAAGGAGAAGAGCGCTGCTAATAGCGGGAATGACGTCGAGGGTGCTATTGTAAATAAACAACTGAATGAAGTGAATGAGGCTGGGGGAAACAGCAAGCGAAATGCGTCCGAGGGAACTGTTGAGACTATTCAAGAGGAGAAAGAGGATACGGAGCAAAATGGTGATGCAGATGTGAAAGATGGAGACGGAGATATCAAGATCAACGATTAGATTTGTAGTTTGGGGCTTGATGAGCTATCCATAAAAGTGGGCAGGACATGTTGGCGTTAGGGGCCGGGAATGTTTGATGATTAGAGCTTGTTAGTTTTAAAGCTCAACGTGCTTAACCATGGACACTTTTTGTGGTAGGTCAGCTTCAGCTTGCATTCATTGGGGGTGATCATACCAGAGCGGTAAACAAAACATTTTAGGTTCATTAAGTAATGCAGGATGATAGGCTTTCAATTGTCAATGGTTGAATAGAGAGGAATGAAGTAAAAAGACATATTTGTATATCTTAAAAAGCAAAGACTAACCAGAAAGATGACGAGGATGAAAAATGGTGATTCGGACATTGGCTATACACGACTGCTAGTTACACCCCAATGGCGCAGTATGTATACACTGGCATTTCTTTACTATTGATTAATACAATTACCTGAGTAATGCAAGCTAACCGTAAATTGGGCTACAAGAGAATGACAGTTGGAAATGAGTGCAAATTGGTACCAACAGATGTCGATACCTCATTATTGGCTCAAGCCTTGAGAGAGGTTTAATTTGTCCCTGCACCAGCAAAACTACCTATAAATGCAATTGGCTTTTGTAAGTATGTCTACTCACATTCTCTTGCATCAAATATCGTGAAATACTTCATATTCTTTTTTTTTTTTTAAGACCGAGCTAGTTTTTTCGGTGTTTGGAATTTAGACGACAATGACTTAGCTTCAAAAATATGCTCACAAGTGTAAGAAGGGCATTCTTAATTATAGTTGGGGCCGTATAGTAGTAATCACATCAACACTGTATCCGTTACTAAACGCTACAAAGTTGAAAACGGAGAGTCAATATTAAGTCCGAATTTGAAAAAGTTATCCGCTATTGTTTTCGGATTTTTTCTTTTTTTATTTTTTTCTTTGGCGGCTTTAATTCCGAATCACTTTCTTACTAATATCATTCTAAAAATAACGCAAGTTTATTTTTAACATGAGATCTCTAGTAGGAGAATAGGAAAGTTTAAGGCGTTGTGTCAAAAATCTGATGTGTTTTTGGAAGGCTTGGCTGAGTAAGATTGTTGTAAATCTGATGGTACTTTTGCTTTTGTTCTGGCTGTTTCTATTCAACCAGGTTGCGGGATTGGAGATCGTAATGTAAACCCGCGGAGTTTCTCAAATTGAAAGAACCTCTCTTGTGTCATTCTTTATGTAGTAGTAAGTAACCGACATACCCAGAGGTACGATAATAACACGAGAATACGATGCTGGCTGTAACCTTTTTTTTGGTTGAGTTTTCTTTTTCGAAGTAACACAAATAATTGTACTGGATGCTAAACAGCTTTCTAACGTGATTTCGAAATAAGCTTATTGTTTCTGGTTATTGTATCAAGCGCGTGTACTTCAGTGTTTAAAAGCAAATTGTTAATCGGTTCATAAGTGTGTAAAAACTCGTGTAACATACATTAAAATTTTTTCTTCTTTGTTCATGTTGCATCATGATGATTTTGTGCTTCTGCGCTATTTTTAAACTTTTAGAGGCAAAGTCGGATATAAACTCTGAACCTGTAATACATATACACAGAAGTACCTTCTTCCACCCGATCTTGCATGAGGAAAAATTATGGTTATGCAGCTGTCTTTTCATATCGTAAGGAGTTACGAATAACGCAATGTGCTTAGTTCACAGGGGGTGGGATTAAAATAGTGTATATTTAGCAGATTATGTAAACAAGAAAAAGGTGGGTTTCAACCAGCACAGTGAGTGCAACTGCAGTTAACGTAAACAAAAAGAATTGCTTCAGTTCAAAGAAAGAGTAATCCAGTTGCTGTTTTCAGAATCAAAGTTTGGGTGATATGTAAAGCAAACATGAAGTGGATTTTTCCCGGACCTGCCGTTGCTCTAGGTAAGAATTGCAGCTCACCTATTGTGTGTGGTCGGGAGTGAATCGTACCACCAAAAACGCGCCATGTTTGTAGTGAATACGACTCGAAAACGTCTGCGTAAACGATCGCATGCAAGGAGTTCAAGACTTAGAGTAACGCTTGCTTTGTTGCTCGAAATGCTACAAAGTAAAGTAAACACTGCGCCTTCATCGTCAAAATATCCCACTATGAGCAGGGTAAGATAAATCGTTTTGAGGCTGAAGAGGGAGAGGCTCTTGTTTTCATGGTTTATTTATAGGTTCATGTGGAGGAAAAAAACAAACCCGATTGCGGATGTTTCTTTATACCTTCTGTTTTGTATTTTCATCTACAACTGTAGCATAATTCTTTACTATATAATGCTACTAGCTTAACAACAAAGAAAGGTACTATAGAAAGTGAGTGGGTATTATGGTTATGAGAGTATGGGTATGAGTATGAGTGGCTATGTATGTGGGTTGTATATTAGTCGTGTGCTTTTTACAGTTTTACTGTTTTGTGGTATATACTACTACTTACACAGAAACGTATACAACATACACTGTCATTCTCCTATTTGTGTATATTAGTAATGAGCTAAAGGTCATACATTAATAACACATTATACATTAAACACAACTACTACTGTTACTACTAACTGCTACAACACGTACTGTGAAACCCCCTTTGATCAGTTTTTTTTTTTAGAACAATAAACGATCGATCTCTAACTCTTTTCGTACCTCTTACTGTAGTTTTGTATAAAAGTAAACTCATTCCCTCAAGACTTGTCTTTAGTACTGAATACTACTTTCTTTCTTTTTGGGGTATACTATTATACGACAGCATTACCATACTTCATTACTCCTACTTACCAGATCTCGACATATAGATCTACTCACACACATATACAATATTAAACATTATATAATATTCCTCGGATAAATTTTACTGTCACTTGTTACAAAAGGGGGGTTACATCATCCATCATTATTAAATTTCTTTTCTTTTTTTTTTTTTTGGTTGCACCCTTGGCCTTGAATTTTACAGCAACTATAAAGAAAGACAACCTAAAGAACTAACGAAGTCTTAAATATACATCTTACATTTCTTTTGAACCCCAGCAGTGGATGAAACTATAGTAACATACTTTACTGATCGACCTTTACAAACCAACCACAAACTAACTACAACAACTCACTCTACCCACTATCACCCATTTTTTTTTGACAGCTACCAGTCTACAGTTGAAAAAATGGCTCAAAAGAAGATGAAGCTACCACAAACGGCTGAAGATGAAGAAGCTACCATTGTTACACCTGCTCCCGCAAAGAATGAAGGTAATAGCAAGAACAAGAAGGAAAACAACAATAAGAAAGAGAATAACAACAAGAAGGAGAACAAGGAGGACAGCAATGACGCTAATAACGATGACAACCATAACGAACCCACTTCAATTGACCACAATACGACTACTACCACTAGCAAAAGGCTACGCATGAACCTTTCGAAGCCCAAACTACGGTGGGTTGTACATCCTTTAGCTATTGTACTATATTCCTTCATATTAAACTTGACAGACATTATACTATACACCAAACTCACAAAGGGGTATCATTTGGCCAATTTCATCCCCATCTCATGCTTGTGTTGTGATGCATTCATTTTTGTTATTGTTGTTTATGAACAACATCCAAACATCATCAAACTCAATCGTCGTTGGTCCAAGAATTTGTATTGGTTTATTGACAAGATTTTGAAAAAGGCAGTTTGGCTTTTCCTTCTTGTTATGTGCATTTTAAATGTTGTACGATTATCACTGGGCAAAATATCAAATCCATTGGATCTCAATCAAACTGTTGTTCAGAATTTACATTTAACTAGTAGTCAAAGAATTGCCTATTTGGTTATCAGTTTGTTTAGCTTATTATTCAATTGTGCATTGTTGGGTATTTGGTGGTCTACTAGCATTTCATCAGTTTACTTGCTATTTGCATGCATCAATTTTATTCAAATATTGATTAGCATTTCCATTATTCAAATCAATATTGACTTGATCAATGTTTCATACGATCGGTTTGCCAAAAGAATGCACAATTTGTTTATTCTTAGTAGTGCATTTGTCATTGGTCAGAGTATAATGGGGGAGACAATAACATTGTTGGTTAATGACAAGAATAGATTGAGTCCTTTAATTGGAAGGTTGATTTTTGCATATGACTTGTTGATTTGTTTCCTTGGGTTATTGTACATTGCATGTACTGCAATTGCCAGTGTCAAGTTTGATTACAAGCCAATGGAAAATCTTAATGAAGTTCCAGTTAGTGTACCCATTTTGTTTGGATGTGGGTTGGGACTTATGATTTTGGAATTTTTATGCACTAGATATTTTAGGTTAAGGACCATGACTACTCACTATGAAGTTGAAGAGTATGACTTATGTGGATTAACACCACACCAAAAACACGGATGGAGTAAGTTGATTGACTTGAATAAAAAATACAATGCTGGTATTTCGGGTGATTACGTTATCTCGCTTATGGAAAACTATGTGCATGCTGATTTACCAGGTATGAAGTGTAAAGTGTTGCGTGTTTTCAACAAGAGTGAAAAGACATTACAACAACAGGAGCAACAACAAACTCCACACTCTCAACGCCAATCAACATCGAATGAAAAGCAAAATGAAAAAAGTCACAATATCGGACTATTCCAAAACAAGACTCGAGACACTGACTCGACTAAATTAACCCACATGACTGATGAAAAGGGTGACAAGAGGAAAATGTATCGAGCATTTGATGAATTAGATCAAGACTCATTATTGTTCATGAATGCTCCCACGCTTTTTAGCAGTGATGATTCAATTCACGATTTGGAAGAGCAATTCAAACCATTGAGTAAAAATCAATTGAAAAAATTGGCTAAAAAGAATAAGAAGGACAAGGCAGCATTGGAATTACAAGCATTGGAAAACAATACGGAAGAATTTTACCAAGAGTTGATGAATACTCAAGCACTTGTATTGTTGACAATTGTTGAAGAGTTTGATTTGAGTGAACGTATCCCTGGTTGGATTGGTAAAAAGATGAACAAGTGGTTCGGTAAGAATTCAAGATTCCCCATCTTGTGTATTAAGTTTGGTTTATTGGGATTCCATTGGCCATTTAAGAGATCTACTTTTTATTGTTCATCCACGAAGAAGCCCATTGCTAGAAGTGCCAGTGTACTTTATGCCATCTCAGAATGGAACAAGACCAACGAAAAATGTACTGTATTATTGGATCCTATCTATAAGGATGCTACATTCGAAGCTGGTGTTGATTATTCTGGTTGGGTTAAAATTAATTTACCTAGTAGTCATATCATTGACTTGCGTCCATTCCACAATCAAACCAGTACTGAATATTTCAAAGCGATTAAGTACAGAAATCAAGATAATGCATTCAAACAAGCCAAGGGACAAGTTATTGAGTCAAACACTTTCAATTTTGAAAATTGTCAGGAAATTATTGTCATGAATAACCACATTGCCAATAATCGTCAACTGAATGGACAATCATCACAATTGCTCCACCCTGACTGGGAATTTATTTACAATTTGGGCAACTACTCGAACGAAAAGAAATATCGATCATTACTTTTCCTTAAAGTTGATGATGAAATTATTGCCTCGTGTGTTATTTTCCGGTTGGGTGAAACCATGACTTCAGATATACAAGGTTTAAACCATGAAATTAGCAAGAAATACAAGGCATATTTTGTCATGATGCAAGAAGTTATCAAGATGGGATTACGCGAAAATGTATCATTTATTGATTTTGGCCCCACTACTGAAGATGCTAAAGTAGCTATTGGATGTAGTGTTGTGCCTTTGATGGGATCGATTTATCCAAAGAGTAAATTTATGGGTCCTATTATCAAGTTTGCTGCTAGTAAAGTAGATGTATAGATTGGAATTTATAATTGTGATAGAGAAGAAATCTGAAATATAGTAATGGAGATTCTCTATTCATCGGTTGCAAAAGGTTGGCACAAGCGCTACCTTTCCTCGGCTAAAACTCATTCTTTTTTTTTGCTTTTTTAAATGAATGCGTGGCAAATGGAGATGAAAATTTCACCAAACAAAGTTAATCCGATCTAAACTGTTTTATCAAAGGATCATGTCAGCGCTGGCCTCTTCACTGGTTCCATCAGCGTCCATATATGATAAACATGAACAACAAGTAACCATCAAAATAAATCAATTACGCCACATACTCCGCCAACGTTTCCACCTCACTTTAAATGAATTTATATTCTTATCATCATTCATATTCAACTTCTTACTTTCGCGATTAATTCATTATACTTCGCCACAGGAGGAAGTTTACAACTACTACAATAATAAGCATAATTTTTTCAATACGGTGTTTGTGAAGCGTGGTTGGGGATGGACAACTTTGATCATCATTGTGTTTTACGCTGTCATTGTCATGCCTAAGTTATACAGCAACAAGAACGATACCACGTCGATTCAACAGCAACAGAAAATTGAGTTTTTAATCAAAGCAGTAGTGAGATACGCAATAGCTACATTCTGGTGGATCTTATTCACCCAATGGTGTTTCGGGTTACCAATAATGGATAAGATCTTTGTCCTTACAGGTGGTGTATGTGTCTTGGAGCCACACCCAACAACACAAACAACTCCACCACTGACTATAGCCAACCATGCGTTGGGGCAACTGTTTTTACAAGATTTAGAAACGTTGGTTTGGAAAAGCAAAGATGTATCATCGTACCATTGTCGGAAATTCAAAGGATCGTGGTTGGGTGGATACGATCCTAGTGGGCATGTATTTTTAATGATTCATTCGTCGATTTATTTGTATTTCGAAACTGCTGCATGGTTTAACTGGACCGATGTGAGAGGTGCTCTTTACTCAATCAAACAAAGTTTACGTGATAGGAGGTATTTGGAATCTCACATATGGCAATTGGTGTATGGTATAGTTCAGTTGCTGTTGGTGGGGTTAGTTGCATTATGGTGGTTCATGTTGTTGATGACAAATGTGTATTTCCATTCTATTGTCGAAAAGTTGTCTGGTTTGGTGTTTGGATATTTTGGAGTCATTGTGGTTTATGTGTTGCCGAGATGGATCAAGTAAACTGGAGAGTGATGGCATATGCAAAAAAGAAGCGGTGATTGTTTATTTACATAGAAAGATTAATGATACTAATTGATTCCGAGTTTGAAAAGGGAGGAGGGTGGGCCAGATGGGGATACAAGATGAGTAGACGATGCTCAGCTTCATAATCAGGTGATATGACTCTTCAACGAGTGTTAAGCCGTGAAGCTCATCCCGGCAATTGGTCTCCCGAGTCAAGGCAAGCTCGAGCAGACCTATTGAAGCGAACAGTAGAAGCATAGGATGCGAAAGCGACCGATTTAGCGGAATCAGCGACTGTGGCTCCATGAATTCAGTCTGCGCATAAAGCGTAACCGTGCCCTTCCTCACTATTGTTTGGCATATATGGCTAACAATACAAGGCATTTTGCGTTTATGGAAAACTGTGGCTATACCATATATTATTTTTGTGACATATTATTGTTACGAATGGCACCAATTTCTGTTAGATGTCAATTCGAACACAAAGTATCTCTTAGACACATTTAATTACGAGACCCAATTTTGATAATGATTGTGGTTTGGGAAATCACTCTATTGTTTCTTGAAAAGGGTGATTCACGTGAGATGAGGAAGCAATCCATCACGCAAAAAACGGCGTTTAGGACCTGGGAGTGGTAAAATTAGGGGTTTCAATTTGTATAGTACGGAGATTACAAATCATTTAATCATCCCTAGTTGATGCTATATAAATGGAATTTGTCCACACTCATTTGCTAAGGTGATCAGATGGTTGGTACTTTTCGCCAAGGAAAGTATAATCATGAGTAAAGATCTGGATCTTGAAATCACACAAAAAGTATCGGAGGTAGATCATACCTACGACCAAGCTAAAAATTCATCGTCAGAAATTGATGTTGAATCAGCAACCAGCAGGGAGTCATTACTAGAGCCGGATGTGGCTGAACTACCCAAAGTTGTTCGTGAGATTGTGCCATTGGAGGATGATCCGACCATACCAGTATTGACATTCAGATACTTTATATTGTCGATTATATTCATTGTCCCTGGTGCATTCATAGACACCATGAATTCATTTAGAACGACATCAGCAGCGTACTCCATCTTTTTTGTTCAACTTGCTAGTCATTGGGTTGGGAAATGGCTAGCTAAAGTGTTACCTGATAAAAAAGTTGGTTTTGGTCGATTTCGGTTTGGTTTGAACCCAGGACCATGGTCCATTAAAGAAACTGCCATGATTACCATAACTGCAAGTTCGGGAGCCACTGGGTCTCAGGGCATCAATTGTTTGGCATTGGCTGAGATCTATTATGGAGAGACTGTCAATGCAGCAGTGGCAATTTTTTTCATGTGGACAATTGTTTATGTTGGTTACTCTTATGCTGCCATTGCTAGGAATTTCCTACTTTATGATCCACAATTCATATGGCCACAGGCATTGGTGCAAACAACCTTGTTCCAAACACAAAGCAAATCTGACAGTGATTCCAAACAAGGGTCCAAACAAATGAGGGTTTTCTTCTTTGTATTGATTGGGGTTTGTATTTGGCATTTCTTTCCTGAATATATTTGGCCCATGACTTCATCGTTGGCATTTTTGTGCTGGGTGGCACCAGAGAATTATACAGCAAATTTCATTGGATCCGGTTTAGGTGGGATGGGATTCATGAATATTACCCTAGATTGGTCTAATATCACTTCATCAATTATGTTGTATCCTTATTGGGTGCAAGTGATTCAGTTTCTCGCATTCATCCTTAGTGCTTGGATCTTGATTCCTCTGGTGAAATGGGGTAGCTTGTCAAATTACAAGTTTGGATTAATGTCAAATAGTTTATTTTTGGCCAATGGAACAAAATATCCCACGACAGAATTATTGACTCCTGATTTGCAATTAAATGTCACTAGGTATGAAGAATTGGGTCATGTGCACTTGGGTGCTCAAAGGGCATGGAACATGTTTTTCGATTACGCTGCTTATGTTTCTGGATTCACATGGGTCGTTGTATTTGGCTACAAGAGCTTATCTACATCATTTAAAAAATTGGTTGCTTGTAGAAGGGAAAAGGGGTCATTGAGTTTACAATACACTGATCGGTTGAATAAACTTCAAAGTGCTTACAAGGAAGTTCCCTTGTATTGGTACGTCGTCTTATTCGTCGCTTCTTTTGTCACATTATTGGTGATTCTCGCCACAAACAGTTTATTTATGCCCTGGTGGTGTTTGATTGTTGGATTGGCTTTCGGTCTGATTATCGTTACCCCGCTTGCTTGGTTGTACGCATTATCCAATTTTCAACTTGCCATTGGTACTTTCAATGAGTTGTTGTACGGGTATATGATTCAAAGCAAAAGTCTGAGACATCCTGCTGGAGCAACTGTTTATGGTGCTATTGCTGGAGATGCATGGTACCGAGCCCAATACATTTTGCAAGATCAAAAAATTGGACATTATATGCACTTGCCGCCAAAAGCAGTGTTTTTCTCACAAATATTTGGTGAATTGATTGGTGTTCCTATCAATTATGCAGCATTGAGATGGGTTTTGTCGTCAAAGAAGGATTTTCTAAATGGAACCAAGGTTGATACACTTCATCAATGGACTGGTCAACAAATTGTATCATACAACACCAATGCTATTCAGTACGTTGTTCTCGGTCCTACTAGGTTATTCAAGAATTACCAAGTACTACCTTATGGGTTCTTAGTTGGTGCATTGGCACCTGTGGCTATCTATGCACTCTACAAATTGTTTCCCAAATCAAAGCTAAAGTTCAATTTGTGGAACACCACGGTGTTTTTTTCCACAATGTCATCATTTTACGGAAACATTTCTACGGGGCCATTTTCGCAATTTGTTGGTGGTACTATTACAATGTTTTATGCATACAGGTACAAGCATAATTTGTGGAAAAAGTACAATTACTTGTTGGCAGCCGCCATTGACACAGGTTACAACTTGGCCATTTTGTTGATTTTCATTATATTTGCATCAGGAAAAACGATAACAATGCCCAATTGGTGGGGCAATAACGAACAAAGTGTCGAAAGGTGCTTTGCGTTAGCCAAAGCGTCATCTTAGATACATAGGTAATTGGATTTAATAGTGTTGATTTATCACTTGTTTTGATTTTTGCAACCAAATTCTGTTCCTCCTCTTCGCATTATCAAAAAAGAAACAAAATGCACGAAGGAGATTATCAAAGTAAGCTAGAGTACACACGTTACAAGAGAGACCGTTCATTGGGATTGCTTTGGAGAATCTGCGGAACATTTTTCGATGCATGTTTGGCATTGGTGGTGTTACTACTTTTTACTTCATGTACTCCGCTACATCCAAATGGACCAAACATGATTGAGATCAAGATTAAAGCTGATTCTGAATTTGCCAAAAACACTTTAGAGTTGATTCAACAATCACTCAAGTTTGCCACTTACTTGTCCAATGATTTAAGCTCCGTTGTCAATCTATCCACCACCACCACCAGTGATTCCATCTTACAACAATTGGACACATTGTATAACGGAAACGCATACCAATTGAATCCATTTGGATATTGTCGACAGGACCAAATGGGGAAAAAAGTGGGATGTTACTACAGTGATGGGCTAAATTTGATTGTGTGTTTACTACAGGATGTTGGGTTCCAACTACGTAGCATAACTTCCAGTGATGATGAAATTGAAAACCAATTCGTAAAATTGTATTACAATGCCATCAATCAAGCATGTTCATACAGAGCAACAACAACATTTCCCTGTGTACTTCAACTTTACAATGCGTATGGAAAACTAGTCAAGTGGCTTGCTATTGCTGGGATATGTTTACCTACATTATTATTTGTCATTAGTGTGCTTGACTTGATCTTGTATGCATTTTTGGGGATACTGTCAAGTTTCCTTCGTCGTGTACGCTTAGGAACATTGACAACTTGTGGTATTTGTTTAAACTTGGTATATGTTTTCACCTATGTCACATGGACTCATATTGGATTGTTGGTGAAACAGTACGAAATGGGTACAGTTGTGATTCAAAAGGAAAATTGGATTACGGTGAATATCCTTATTGTTGCATGTGGTATAGCTCTCGTGTGTCAATGTTGCTACAAAAGAAGATAGCTTACTTCATATATATTACTTTATCCAACTATTTAATTACCATACACCTTCTTAAAAGCTTGGTCGAAATCATCAATGATATCGTCTATAAACTCTGTACCAATGGATACCCTGATCAACCCTTTGGATACACCAGATGCCTTTTTCTCCTCTTCGTCCAACTGTTGATGAGTAGTAAAATATGGTGCAATTACCAATGTCTTGGAATCTCCAACATTTGCCAAGTTGGAAGCGATTTTCAAATTGTCAACAACTCTTGGTGAAGCTTCTTGGAATGGATCTGATGAGTTGGATTCAATTTCCTTCACGGTGAATGATAAGGCACCCCCAAAGAATTTAGCATTATTGTTAAAGTACTTTTTAGCCAATTCGTGAGATTCATGAGATGGCAAACCAACATAGGATACTGAATCAACATGTGGGTTCAGTTCCAACCATTTAGCTAATTTCAATGCATTCTCACTTTGTCTTTCAACTCTTAAACTCAACGTCTCTAAACCTTGTAAAAGCAAGAATGACCCAAAAGGATTTAAAGCTGGACCCAAATCACGCAACAATTCGATTCTCAAGTGTCCAATATATGCACCTTCTTTCAAAGCATCATTTAAAATCAATCCATGGTAACCCTCAGAAGGTTGGGAAAATTGTGGGAATTTTTGAGGATACTTTGTCCACGGGAATTTACCCGAGTCGACAACAACACCGGCAATGGTTGTACCATGTCCACCTATCCACTTGGTAGCTGAATGAACAACAATATCAGCACCGTGCTTAATTGGATTCACCAAAAACCCACCAGCACCAAAAGTATTGTCAACAACAACAGGAATACCCTTGTCATGAGCCAATTTAACAATCTTTTCAAAATCAGGAACATTGTATTTTGGGTTCCCGATACTTTCCAAGTAAACGGCTTTGGTCTTGTCGTCAATCAATTTAGCAAAATCATCAACTTTATCACCATTGACAAATCTTGTTTCAATGCCAAATCTCTTGAATGCAACTTTGAATTGGTTGTAAGTACCTCCATACAAGTATGATGTACTGACAATATTGTCACCAGAATGAGCCAAACCAGCAATAGCCAACAATTGAGCAGCTTGTCCTGATGAAGTGGCCAATGCACCAATACCTCCTTCAAGAGCAGCAATTCTTTGTTCGAAAACATCGTTTGTGGGGTTCATAATTCTCGAGTAGATGTAACCAGGAGTTTCCAATCCGAACAATTGAGCACCATGTTTGGAATCGTTGAAAACGTATGAACTGGTGGCATAGATTGGTGGTGCTCTAGCATTGTATGGTTGATCAACTGGTTGACCAGCGTGTAATTGAAGTGTATCAAAATGAGATGGCATGGGGGGAAAGGAGTGTGTGTTTGTCGAGTGTAACTTGTTAGGTATAAAAAAGTGTTTTTGGTTCTTTTTACAATTGGGTAATTTCGGTGGGTTATTATATATATATATATATATATATATACCAGTATGTATCTGAATGGGTTAATTTGTTGTGTAAAAAAACTGTGGTTCAATGTGTAAAAAAGAATCGTACACAAAAAAGATGAAGAGATTTTAGTAGTTGGTCTCATTGCACGTGACAAGACTGAAAAACAGTACCGGTTGATAATAATGATCACCAAACTAGATTCAATGAAAATAGAAAAGTTATTGCCATTAAGCTTTAAAGCGTATGTGATAAAAGAAAGAGTTATTTTTCGACAAGGGAATTCTATGTCGAGATTGGATTAGTCGAGGTAGATGATTCAACTGATAACCATCTAAAAGAAGTTTCTCTTGGATTTTAGTGATACATTATGAATTACTCTCCCCAAGTTGTCTTGGCAATCCTCTTAACCCAATCTATATCAAGTGCTTGAATGGTTTGCAACATTCGATATCAAAGAACAGTGCAAGAATGTGTTCTGACTTCATCTCGGACCGTTATCTCAGTTTTGTGTAACGTCATCTATTGTTGTACGAGCTGTCCCAATTAGGCATTTTCAGTAACAAAAGAATATACAGTAAACAGTACAAGAGGTTTTCTATAAATCACAATTGCAAAATTATAATTTGCCACTGTCGCCACTCACTACCACATCCCCATGCCCGGAAAACAAGTGTATCAGTGTAGTGGTACCACTCAAAAGGGAGAGCGTTGTAAACGAACTGTCAAGGTTGATCATGGATTTTGTTCGTATCATATATCTCAAGCCAGCACATTATCAAAACACGATAACCATAAAATACAACAAGCGTTGGAACCAAGCGGCAGGAAGACGGTGAAGGAAACTAGGCCACCAAAAAGAGCGGGTGAATCCAACTTCACCCGTGACCTGTTCACCATCCCTGGTCAATTCGAAACCCCAAGATCAAACAGACACAAGCACATAAAGACCAGAACGCCTACGGCACCCAAAGGGCATACACCTCAACCAAACCGTCCACAAACCATTAATTATGACACTTTTGCTGATAGTAAGACCTACTTTGATAAAGCCGTAGGTGAGGGTTACATCTATATCTACACGATGCAAAATTTCCTTGACCCACCAAAAGGCTGGACTTTCAAAGTTAAAAATATCCCAAACACATCGCCCAGAAAGAAAGACAAGTGGATCAAATTCAAAAGTCGAAGGTCACCTTATATATTGGTCAAGATTGGCATGACTACTCAATCACCAAACGTTCGTATCAAACAATGGGAAAACAAATGCAAACATAAACTTGTTAATCTTGGTCCACAAAATAAACATCTTGTTGAACCTCATTTACATTGGTGGCAAAAATTCTTGTGTGTGAGCAAATATGATGATGATGATGATAAGTGGATGAAATTGACGCAATTTAAAAAGGATGGATTCTATTGTAAAGAGAATGTGGGTGTTGTTGAAACTACGATCCATCAACTATTAAGAAAGAAATATGGTAGGGGTGATGTGTATTGCAGTGGGTGTATTGCCGATGAAGCATTGATAAAGAACAAGGAAAAAGACAAAGTGCCGTTACAAAATAATTACAATGTACATGTCGAATGGTTTTTGATTCCAAAAGAAGATCTACAATACGTATACATGAAAATTGATCACATATGTAGAGATGCCTTCAGTGGGAGAGTAATGAAAAATTTAAACTTTTAAACTTCAAATTTTAAAAATGTAATACAAAAGGCAATACAGAAAGGTACATATGATTTATGTGTTCATGTAGGTTGATGGATCAACACCTTCTTCTGGGAATTCAGTAATCTTGACATCAAATCTACTTTGGATCTTTTCCAAAACTTCTTCATCCTCTTTTGAAGAAACAAATGAGATACCCAAACCTTTGGTACCGAACCTACCAGCTCTACCAACTCTGTGCAAATACTGATCGGCTTCATTTGGCAAATCGTAGTTGATTGCCAAATTGATTCTTTCAATATCAATACCTCTACCGAAAACATCGGTTGAAACACAGATTCTCTTGTTGAACTCCTTAAATGATCTGTATCTTTCAATTCTTTCCTCTTGTGGGATACCAGAATGAACTGCAATTGAAGGGAAATTGCATGCACACAACAATTTATTCAATTCGTTAGCTCTTTGAGTGGACTTGACAAAAATAATAACTTGGTTGAATTCCAATGAATCCAACAAATCTGACAATTTTCTGTTTTTCTCCTTTTCTTCTAACTTGATGTAGTATTGTTGCAAACCATGCAATGTCAATTTGGCTTCATCATCAACATAAATCTCCAATGGATTTTGCATAAATTTTTTACACACTGGACGGATATCTTGAGACAAGGTGGCTGAAAACATCATAACTTGTTTTTGATGTGGTGTAGCACGGAAGATATCTTGAACATCTCTTCTCATATCAATGGCTTCCAAGACCTTGTCACACTCATCAATGACGAATGACTTGACATTATTCAATCTGATAGCCTTGTCTTGGACCAAAGCGTGCAATCTACCTGGAGTGGCAACAACAATGTGTGGACAAGTATCCTTGTTTTTCAATTTTTCAATATCTCTCTTGATTGGTGTACCTCCGTAAAATACTTCAGTCTTGACATCTGGCATGTATTTGGAGAATCTTGCATACTCATTCTTGATTTGATAGGCCAATTCTCTTGTGTGACAAATGACCAAGGTAGAAATTTCACCTGGAACTGGGTCCAATTGTTGCAAAGTTGACAAAACAAAAACTGCAGTCTTACCTAAACCGGATTTAGCTTGGCACAAGACATCGGTACCCAAAATGGATTGAGGAATACAAACTTGTTGAACTTGAATTTTAATGTTAGTTGATTGTTCTGGGGAAGTAATTGAAGGACATAAATTTCTTGAGATGGACCAAGGGCCAATCCAGGTTAATGACATAACCTAGGGCGAACAACAGACGTATGCTGTTCCAAGTAAAAAGATTGCATTAAGCAATCACCATGTCGACGGAGACAATTTAATCCGCTTCAATGATCAAACATATGCATGAATGTTTTTCCTCAACCGAAGTCAACATCAAAAGAAATATTTGTCGCTTCAAAACTTATAATAAATTCTCAATTACAAACCTTCTGACGGGTGTTCAAAACCACAATCTCCAATAGCTCTCAACAACTCTGGCTTCAATAAAAAGTCTCTGAAACCAGTGGCGTGAATACCAACATAAGAACCTTTTTTATCAGCTTCTTTGTCATTGGTGGCTTCGCCTTCGCCACCAGCTTGGGTAGTAGTTGGAACTGCAATTTCTTCAGAGTCAGAATAGTCTAACAATTCTTCTTGACCTTCGTGAGACATGTTTATGAGATGTATTGAGGTGTGTGAGTTAGTGATAAAGTTGATATCAAACAACTGTTTTTAAAAATGCGTGTCAATTCTGGTGCTGGGTTTTGTCGTTGTTGTTGAAATTTTTCACAAGGTCGTGCAAGTAGGTCCAGAATATGGAACACACACCCATCGCACTGTGTTTGATTCCAAGTGTGGCAATTTCATACTGTTGAACATACTTTGAACAGATATATCACACACAAGGGACAACAAAATGTTTAGAGCAGGCATCAGAATTAGACCACATTCTCATGTAGTGAGCAACGTTAATAGGAGGGCATTTACCTACACCACTCCAAAGTTCTTTTTCGACAAAGCTCCCTCACCTGAGCAACAAGAGCAAGCATTCAACAAAGTGAAGAAAATAATGTCAGAAAACCCTGAGTTGATGCAATTGACGGTTGAGTTCAAAGAGTTATTAAGTAAAAAGGGTCTCTTATCCACGGGGAAACCATCCATTTCACAAATGATGAAATTATTGGCTGATAAGGAAGTAAGGGAGCATGGTGCCAAGTTGAAAAATTTCCTAGACTCGAAAGAAACTGGATTGACCCAAGAGGAGTTGGCAACTTTAACTGGTGCTTACATGTTCCAAAATAAAGATCTCAAATGAGAGTAAATTGTATATAGATGTAACAAAACATTGTGCACTACCACCTACTCTTTTACTTTTTTGCAAAAGATGCTGAAATGTTTGCAGCTTCTTCGATACCTCTCGCAATGGTGCTTCTCAATGCACCATCCTCCATCTTCAATAGCCCACCAATGGTTGTTCCTCCTGGAGTACACACTTTACTCTTTAATGCAGCCGGGTGATCTCCAGTCTCAATCAACATCTTTGCTGTTCCTTCCATCACTTTGGCAGCAGAAAGTCTTGCCACATCATATGACATACCCATTCTCACTGCTCCATCAATCATTGATTCCATCATTAATAAGCAAAATGCTGGACCGGACCCAATCAACGAAGTAGCAATATCCATATTCTTCTCCGGGATAGTAACGGTCAATCCAATAGGCTCAATCAATTTATTGACAAGGTCTTGCTGTTCTTTTGTTACCGCTGGAGCAAACGAAATAGCAGCAGTTCCACATCCATACCTGGCTGGAGTGTTTGTCATTACCTTGGCTACGTATTTGGAAAAGATGGACAATTCCTTTATAGTGACACCGGCCATCAATGAAATTATAAGCTGGTCACCAGTGAGTGAATCTTTGACTTGCTCATACACCTCCTCGTACATAAAAGGCTTGAGTCCCAAAATGATGACGTCAGCCTCCTTTACAGCCTTGCGATTATCTTCGACGCAGGATGATAATTGAACAATTGGCTCATCACCAAATTGCTTTGCTAATGTTTCTGGTTCTGCAGTACAGAGAAACATTTTCTTGGGGTAAGGTTCAAACTTTGATTTCAAGATTGCCGAGGTGATGGCAGAACCCATAACACCACATCCTAAAACAGTAATTGTATAGTCTTTCATGGTGGAGGCTTGAGGTTGTGTATCAGTAAAGAGTTTGTAGTTGAAAGTTCGTTGTCGTAGAGAAAGGAACTTCCTTTACTCTCATCATTGAAAAGCTGAAAAATTTCGACACATAGCAGGAGCGGGCGGTGGGATATGTGAAGAATTACACAAAGAAAGCCTTTCCTCTTTTTTTTTTGATATCCCGCTCTCGTCGCCTTTCGCTTGATCTTTCTGTTTTGGGGACTCTACGTACAAAAAGACAAAATAATCAGTCGATTCTTCTAGCGATAACACTACAATTGCAAAACACAAGCAAGTTGGAGCCATAGTCTTAGGCAGAAGTCTTGCTAATCAAACGAGGCTTCGTAGCTACAACTCGCTAACTAAAAACCTTTTTTAATCTCACTCATCATCAAATCCTCCCCTCCCTCGCCCCTTGTGCTTTTAACAAAAGCAAGGAAAGTTTGAAAAAAAAAAAATTAAAAATCAATAGTGAGCAAAAAAAAACAGAGAGAAGGAAAAGATATTTCCAGAGAAACGTTGCAAAAATCAGACACTGATTAGAACGAGTGGTGTGTTTTCAGAGCATACAATTTTTTGTACCACACGTTACTTTGTTAGCTGCAGATTTATGGTCGCTTAGACTGTGCAATTTCACTGATACCCATTTTGTGAAGATTTATTTGATTCAATATGTCAAAATTTGATAAAAACTTGTTGACTCCGTGCCCGGTTTTGCGTCCCACTGAGACTGAGTTTATGGATCCCATTGGGTATTTATCTAGTGGGCCCATATCGGAATTGGGTAGAAAGTATGGTATTGTCAAGATAGTTCCTCCAGAGAGTTGGAAACCTAGTTTTCAAATTTCCCACTCTTTCAAGTTTCACGTGAGACAGCAAGTCATTAGTGACTTGGGAATTACAACAAGGTCAAGAAAATTCTTTAGAGAGAGCATCAATAGGTTTTTGAATATGAGAAGAAAACGGTTATTAAAGCTAAGTTTCAAGGTTGATGGGCATAAAGTATACTATTACGATTTATATGTTTTGGTGGAAAAATTGGGAGGTTTCCAGGAAATGGATAAATCCAAATGGCAAGAAGTTAACCAATCTTTTGGAGTTGATTTGAAATCACGGGCTATCGAGATGGAATACAATGCAACCATCAAGTACTATGCAAATTTTTTAAAATGCAACACATTTACTGATTTTCCCGACAGTGACTCAGATAGTGAGTCTGAAAACTGTTTGATATGTGGTGACAATGATAGCCCACAAGAGACTCTACTTTGTGACAACTGTGACCATGCATTCCACATGAAATGTCTAAGTCCACCTTTGACTCAAATCCCCGCAACAAATTGGTATTGCGACAAATGCCTTATTGGAACTGGAGACTATGGATTTGAAGAACACCCGGAAATCAAGTATAGTATACCCGAGTTTTATCAAATGTGCAAAGAGTTTGATGAAAAGTTTGCGCAAGATTATTGCAATGGCAAGAAGCCAACTTTGGATGAGCTAGAAGAGAAATTTTGGTCATTTGTGGATATTGAAAAGTCCGATTTGGAGGTAATGTATGGTGCCGACATACATAACTTGAAACCGGGGGAGATAAGTGGGTTCCCCATGATCAACACTCCGGGACTTGATCTAGCAAATGCTGAAAATCGGTTTTACATCAACCATCCTTATAATCTCACTAAATTGCCATTTGCCAAAGGCTCACTACTAAACTATATTAATACGTCGATTTCGGGTATGACTGTGCCTTGGATTTACATTGGTTCTCTTCTTTCCACTTTCTGTTGGCACGTTGAGGATCATTATACATTATCTGCCAACTACTGTCACTTTGGTGCCACGAAAAAGTGGTATGGGATACCCTCATTGCATGCAAATCGATTTGAACAATTGATGAGACAATCTGCCCCGGATTTGTTTAAAAAGCAACCTGATTTACTACATCAGTTGGTTTCATTGATAAATCCAGCTGAATTGGTACGGAATGGTATTCCATGTGTCTACGCTGACCAAGGACCTAGGGAGTTTGTAATAACCTACCCCAAAGTTTACCATGCCGGTTTCAATAGTGGGTTCAATTTCAATGAAGCTGTCAATTTTGCAATGGACGATTGGTTGGAGTTTGGAGAACGATCAATAATTGATTATAGACCAATCAAGAAGGAAGATGTCTTCAACTACTATGAACTAGTGGAGAACATTTTGAAAGATTTCAATCATCATCCAAAGAGTGGGAACCTGGAGTTGGCTGAAAGAAGCATCGATGTACTTGAGAGATTTCTAAATCAACAGGAGACTTTTTTAAGTGATGCAAAGCTTACGCATGTGAAGATAGAGTATAGACCAAAGGCGTACAAGAAACGTCAATTTGATCTTGAGCAAAAGGGTGAAGTTGAAGATGAAGAAGAGGATCTATGCTTCAATTGCAAAACGCATTTGGGATATCAATATTGTGAAGTGTGTGATACTGTTGATGAGTATGGAGGTAAGCCTGATGGAGACAAAATTAAGCAAGGGAAGTTAGAAGTGCACAATCATCAGCTTCCAACCCCTGAAATCTCTCCACAGGAAGTAGTTGTCAAGGATGCTTCAGAGGCGGATGCAAGCATCATTTCCGAGTCAAACAGTTCGCAACAACTACAAGCACTTTCAGAGCCTTCATGTGAAATGGATGAGTTTGACCAATTGATTTTACAAGCAAAGAAACGATCATGTGAGCCCGAAGATGAATCCAGTTCCAAAAGACGCAAATCAAAGAGATTATTGTCATTAGAGGAGCAACAGTATCAAAAGAAGGAAATCACAGCAGAACCAACTAAAAAAGTTAAAAGAATGGGAAAAACCAAGCATAAGAGCAAGAAGGGTCCAGAATTGAATAGACTATGTTTGAAATGCACTTTGGACTTGGACGAAATTCCAAGTGGCACAAAACTAATATATCAAAGTTATCCACAGCGGTTAAGACAGATTATTGATGAAGCAAAGGCAAAAGTGAGGTCGTAGTAATTTTCGTAAGTTGTATAATTCAATAAACGATTTATTCTTTAGCCTTTGTTGTTGAGTAAGTACTGCTGCAAAAAAGAGAAATCCAGTACAATTGGTAGCTGCGTCTCCCCCCGGTTATAAAAAATAACTCCCAGGTGTGAACCTAACACTCTTATTGGTCAATTTCTCGGGTGCGTCTTTGTCTCATTTTTTTTTTTCATTGGTGTCTTAATAATGGTAGCGTACTTTGTGCCAACTGCCCAATAATAATTGAAAGTTGTTGTTGTATGTATGTGTGTGCTCTCATGGTAGTGCGTGTAGTGCACCGAAAAAAAAAAAAAAATTATCAACGAACGAAGTTTAAAGCATTCAACATTTTTTGTCTCTTCTTTCTTCCACTTTTTCACTCTTTAGTAACATATATTTGAATACAGCATTAACCATCAAATAGCCAAAGTTGTTTTAAAACTATAACGATGGTGTTGCCAAGATTATTTAATGCTACTTCACGTACTGCTGTGCAAGCAGCCAGATCATCCACCAGATCTTTGGCCACCGCTGCCAAAGCTGCTGATGGTAAAGTCAGGTATGTTTTCAAATTCATTTAATAATCATCGAATCAATTATACGCGAGACAACGGGATCAATTGAGTATGGTGTGTGACATATACAACAGGTCTTGACTGTTTAGGTCGTTGGCCAAACGGTGTGCACTTTTATGTCAAGATCATGTTCAAGACGTGTGTGTGTTGGGAGATGGTGGAATTGACAGTACTAATGCCAATTGTCAATGGGCACTTCATTGCACCATTTCACCACTAGCTCGTAACGTGTGCACTACATTGGAATTGCCATTGTCGAAATCTTTTCTGATTCGTTGCCTCATTGGACAATGTTTTGCGGAAATTTTTTTGGGCGGTGGTGCACGTCCTTTGAAAAATTTCCACCCTATCAACAACAACAACAACAATAACAGATTTGATTTGTTGATACATTTGATCATCAATACTAACATATTTTATTCTAGAGCTGTCATTGGTGCCGTCGTTGATGTACAATTCGAAGAAGGAAACTTGCCAGCTATTTTGAACGCTTTGACCTTGAAAAACGGTAAACAAGACTTGGTCTTGGAAGTTGCCCAACATTTGGGTGAAAACACCGTCAGAGCAATTGCTATGGATGGTACTGAAGGTTTAGTTAGAGGTACTTCTGTCACTGACACTGGTGCCCCAATTTCTGTCCCAGTTGGTAGAGGTACTTTGGGTAGAATCATCAATGTTACTGGTGACCCAATTGATGAAAGAGGTCCAATTGAATGTAAGAAGAGAAACCCAATCCACGCTGAACCACCTTCATTCATTGAACAATCCACTGCTGCTGAAGTTTTGGAAACCGGTATTAAGGTTGTCGACTTGTTGGCTCCATACGCTAGAGGTGGTAAGATTGGTTTGTTCGGTGGTGCCGGTGTCGGTAAAACCGTGTTTATCCAAGAATTGATCAACAACATTGCCAAGGCACATGGTGGTTTCTCGGTTTTCACTGGTGTTGGTGAAAGAACCAGAGAAGGTAACGATTTGTACCGTGAAATGAAGGAAACTGGTGTTATCAACTTGGAAGGTGACTCCAAGGTCGCTTTGGTTTTCGGTCAAATGAACGAACCACCTGGAGCTAGAGCTAGAGTTGCTTTGACTGGTTTGACCATTGCTGAATACTTTAGAGATGAAGAAGGTCAAGATGTCTTGTTGTTTATTGACAACATTTTCAGATTCACCCAAGCTGGTTCAGAAGTGTCTGCTTTGTTGGGTCGTATTCCATCCGCTGTCGGTTATCAACCAACCTTGGCCACCGATATGGGTCTTTTGCAAGAACGTATTACCACTACCAAAAAGGGTTCAGTTACTTCAGTCCAAGCCGTTTACGTGCCAGCTGATGATTTAACCGATCCTGCTCCAGCTACCACTTTCGCTCACTTGGATGCCACCACTGTGTTGTCTAGAGGTATTTCGGAGTTGGGTATTTACCCAGCTGTCGATCCATTGGATTCCAAATCCAGATTGTTGGATGCTGCCGTTGTTGGTCAAGAACATTACGACGTTGCCACTGGTGTTCAACAAACTTTACAAGCTTACAAGTCCTTGCAAGATATCATTGCTATCTTGGGTATGGATGAATTGTCCGAACAAGATAAATTGACTGTCGAAAGAGCTCGTAAGATTCAAAGATTCTTGTCTCAACCATTTGCTGTCGCTGAAGTTTTCACTGGTATTCCAGGTAAATTGGTTAGATTGTCTGAAACTGTCAAGTCATTCAAGGAAGTCTTGGAAGGTAAGTACGATAACTTGCCAGAAAATGCTTTCTATATGGTTGGTGGTATCGAAGACGCTGTCGCCAAGGCTGAAAAGATGGCTGCTGAAGCTAAATAAGTGCATCGGTAGGTATAAAAAAAAAATATAACTCGTATATATATACATATTCGTATCTACTAAGGTTTTTAGACTTTGTTTTGGTTGAAGAAGAGAGTGGAATAAAATGTTTGAAAGAATTATAGAAGAAAGGCGTGGGAAGTGTACGGCACCACTCTATTATTGTTTGTGCGAAAAGTTGGATGTGAGAAAAAAATCAATCTGACAACACATTCTGACCATAAAACTCCTTAATTATGGTTTCGATTGTCGATGTATGTTATAGACCCTCTTACATTTTTCACATGGATCGTCTACTAACATCCTTACCAAGTCGTTGTCATTTTTGGACAACCCCAAAATCAATTGGAAATTGATCATTGCTGGATTCACAATAGGTCAATATGTATTTGAAACTTATCTTGATTATAGACAATACAAAGTTTTAAAGAACAAATCACCACCAGCGTCCATCAAGGCTGAAGTGGACCAAGCAACGTTTGATAAGTCCCAGAAATATTCCCGTTCAAAGGCAAAATTTTCCATTTTTTCATCCACATTTGGTTTGTTGCAAAACTTGGCCATCTTACGCTTTGATTTTTTACCTAGACTTTGGAATAAGAGTGGATCAATAATGAATGCGATTGGTTTCCTTTTGCCCAAATTTATGGGTGGCTCAATTACTCAATCAATCATTTTTGTATTTAGTTTCCTGGTGATTAGTACCATTGTTGGCTTGCCATTGAGTTACTATAGTAACTTTGTGTTGGAAGAAAAATACGGTTTTAACAAGCAAACAATTGGATTGTGGATTTCTGACAAATTGAAGGGAATTGGTCTTACTCTTGTTTTGGGATCTCCAGTCATTGCCGGTGTTTTGAAAATTATTGATCATTTTGGTAATTCATTCATTTTCTACTTGATGGGATTCTTTTTGTTTGTAAACTTGGTTGCAATGACAATTGTTCCAACTTTGATTATGCCATTATTCAACAAGTTTACTCCTTTGGAAGATGGCGAGTTGAAAACAGCTATCGAAGCTTTGGCCTCTTCACAAAAGTTCCCATTACAAAAGTTGCAAGTTATTGATGGATCAAAACGTTCGTCTCATTCCAATGCATATTTCACTGGTTTACCATGGAGTAAGCAAATCGTCTTGTTTGACACTTTGATCGAGCACAATACCACTGATGAGACTGTTGCCGTGTTGGCTCATGAAATTGGTCATTGGAGATTGAATCACATTCCTAAAATGATTGCTATGCAACAGGCTCACTTTTTCATAATATTTTCCTTGTTTTCGGCATTTGTAAACAACAAATCGTTGTACACCTCGTTTGGTTTTTACAACCAGCAACCTATTTTAATTGGTCTTATGCTTTTTGGTGATATCTTGCAACCTTTAGAGTGTGTGTTGACTTTTGTTCAGAATTTGGTTTCAAGAAAGCATGAATATGATGCTGACAAGTATGCATATGATTGTGGGTATTCTGAGGAATTGAGTAGATCATTGATCAAGTTATCTAACAAGAACTTGTCAAGTATGAATGCTGATTGGTTGTACTCGTCATTTCATTATTCACACCCAATTTTACCTGAAAGATTGACTGCATTGGGATATGTGTCCAAAACAAAGATTGGAACAGGCGATCTCAAACCTGAGGGATTTGAAGAAGTTGGTGTGGTTGAAGAAAAGCCCGAAAAACAAGATTAGACTGTGTAAATCCTCCTCTTGTTGATAGTTTTCCCACTGTGGTATAAGAGAAATGTATTGCAACACAATTGAAAAAATAAAAACATCTTAGAGTAGAAAGGCCTTTTTGCACAACAGCTTCAACATCTACGCCAGTATCTACGCAATGGCAGAAGAACAACGAAGACAGATAGAACAGCTAATGGGAAGACATTCGCAACTGCTGTCGGTACGACATTATCGTGATCCTGATATGACATCACCACAAGTGTGTAAAGCATTTGTCGTTGGTATTTGTCCACATGACCTATTTGTAGGCACCAAATCTGACTTGGGAAAATGTCCCAACCTACATCTTCAAAAACACAAATTAGAATACGAATATAAGACTAGGAAACTCGGCCAAAGATTTCCTGATATGGAGGCTGAATATTTCAATATTTTACAAAGATATATACGAGATCTTGATAGAACCATATCAGTGGCACAGAAACGGTTGGAGCATACACCAGAGGAAAAAGAGAAAATTGCCCAGGTTACTAGAGACTTGGATGAGTTGGATATAGAAATTGGGTTAATGATTCAAGAGTTGAATTATCTAATCAAGTTGAATCAAAGCCAAGATGAGGATCAAACTTTGAAAATCATTGACTTGTCAATACAATTGAATCAGAAATCCAAGGAAAGGGAGCTTGCCAGTAAGCAAGCACGTAACGTTATTGAAAATGTTGGTCAAACGTCACAGCAAAAATTGCAGGTGTGTGATGGATGTGGTGCTTATTTGTCACGATTGGATAATGACAGGCGGTTGGCTGATCATTTCGTCGGTAAGATTCATTTGGGGTACGTTCAATTGAGACGAGCTTATGAGGAGATGAAAAGTAAGCAGAAATAGAATAGTGGAATGTGTATAGTGGAACATACAAGCGCTGTAATTCTTTATTAGTTACTAAGCCGCATATTCTACATTCAGCTCGTATTAGATCTACCTTGTTGTGCTTACTCATACTTGGTCATATGCGTGACGTGGTAATCTTTGTGAGATGAAATTTGAAACTGAAACTCTCAAACCAGGTGAGGAGGAATTTTTGGGGGAAGCCCAAGTGATCACCAATTCGCACCGGGATTTCACCCGCCAGCGATAAAGATTTTGTGATAATTTAGATCGTCTAAAGCCTTGCCGAAATTTTGAATACATATTTCCTTTTCCTCCCCAAGCTCACTTTCACTTTTCCTTTCATCGAGATTATTCATGCTCTTTGAGACATTGAATCACCTCGAAATAGACTCAGCACAATGAAAAAGTACCAGCTAATAGGCCGCAAGCTGAACAATAGATTTCCTAAAAGAAAAGAGCCAAGCAATTATCCACTATTACATTTACACTCATTACCGTTGGAGATTCAACTACGAATATTTCGATCGATATACAACGATGGACAGTCCTTGTTACCAGTGGCTCGAGTCTGTCAATCTTTTTACCACATCATTTGCAAATACTTTATCTACCGAAAAGTTGAATTCAAGACATCGCTTGAATTTTTCAAGTTTGCCAATCAACATTTAACGGGAGAAGTGAGCAACAAGATCAATTATCTCGAAAGTGCCACATTTATCAATCCACAGGTTAAAAAATCATCGAATCAGAGTATCAATATTGCTGGAAGTTATGCAGTAGAGTCAAACACTCGAACGATGGACACGTTGAGCTACACTGAGTTTATTTCAACCTTGGGCAATTTATTCACCCATGCTTATGGATTAAAGTCCTTGCAATTTACTGAGATTGCACCGGAATTTGCTTTCCCATTGGAGGTAAAGCAGAAAACATCCACTAGTTTGTTTAAACGGAAGGTGACCAAGAGGAAAAGGAGCTTGGACGCGTTGGTTCTTAGACCACAATCAGGGTGGTCGATCCCGTTAAAAGACATTCACTTGTCACTATTTTGTGAATATTTTGATACAATCAAGGAGTTGCATTTGATTGATTTCATTATTGATCAGCCAATAAATGTTGACATTAAAGTTGAAAAAGTCATTTTTCAATCATGTTCGTATTCCATCAAAAAGGTGAAATCACCAAGTCCTTTGTTTAAAGATGTATCTGTGTTGGAACTACAAGGTCTCACGAGCTCAATGCAACTTTCATTGATTGATTTGGTCAAATTAAACAACAAGCTAAACACGTTGATTCTCGATCTTCAATCCAGTGTATTTTATATCAACGGGGAGTTTAATTTCACAAAGTTTAATCCATTCTTTCGACTTTTATGCTCAGGTGAAGGCAATTTTGCAAACTTAAAAACCCTTGTGTTGAAGAATTTTGACTTGTTTAATTACCTCAAGCACGACGATTTACACGAAGATGTTGACTCATGGATTGAACCGCCAACTAATAACTTTGATACTTTTATGAAGTATGTTTCATTTATGTCTAACTTGGTGCTTGTATTGAAAAAGACGCCAGTGAAAGTAAATACTTGCAAGAAATGTGGATTCAAAAAGCAACAACTGGATAAGTTGATTGAGACTTTGACACCTCAAGAGTGGGAGATTTTTTTGAAGCCATTGGGATTGCAAGACAACAGATTGAAAATTGAACTGCATGATTCGGTTGATCTATACACTATTTCAAAATACAACTAAAGCAATGAAACAAAATGGGACGATTTGCAGCAACGCAACTCTGATCCGTTGAGACCCTGTGAGCTATGGTTAATACCTATTCGACTATGCTTTTGAGAAATGGTGCCACGTACCTTTTTTCAAGTGAATATGCTAGCCCAGAAATTTTTGACTGAATCTGTAACCTTGTGGAAAGTCTCAACAATGACATTTGGTTTTTCTTCATCGTGTTCATTTGTGTCGTCTTGGTCTGGTTCGCTCAGGGGGGACTCTTTATGAGTCTCTGGATTAGGGTCAATTGATTGTAGCGATTCTTTTTCCTTTCCATTGGGTGGATCATCATTCACATCTTGCGGATTATACGTACCACTTTTGTGCAGCCGTTGCTTGTCATTGCTATTTTCATCATCAATCTCAAAATCAACCACAACATCAATTTCATAGACTGTATTGAACACCTCGCCATTTGGTTGGTAAAAGATGTTTTTTGTCTGCATTTCACTCTTGTTCAAATGCACAAATTTACCTCGTTCAACATTAACACCAGTGTCAATCATAATATCAACAATTGTATCAGGAACTCCCCTTGATATGTCCAAATTTTGGTACAGTACTTCACATTTTGGTACTGTTGATTGAGATTGCTTAATTCGCATTTGAATCTCCTTTGCATTTTCTTTCATTGCTTCAACAATGAAATTATAATCCAACTCTGGTATTGACTCAAACTTATGTTTTAACTGCAAGAAATCTCGCAACAACTTGACATCGCCATTGGGTAAAATCTCCACCAAGCCATAGTTGTTTGCCTCTTGGGTGAATTCATAAACTAATCCACCATTGAAGACATCAATCATGTCATTTGTATACAATATAGGAACTTCGTCAAAGTTTCTCGGTAACACTTCATTACAACCATACTCGGAGAAAAACACCGGCTTGCTATAGCCCTTGTAATCATTAACCAAGATGTTGTATCCACTACTGTAAAAAGTTTGATCACCACACCATTGGTACGAATTGACACCATAAAAATCGACGCTTTCCATCAAATTGTTATCAGCACATTCAAGGTATTTAGCCAAGGGGATTCGATAATTCAAATCATCAGCTGCTGAATATCCAACTGGTATAGGTCGAGGTGAATTGATGCTAACATAATGTTTAATATCCCTAATGATTGCTTTGATATACGGTGCTGACACTGATGCTGATATGGGGTCATTTATAACTTCATTCCCGGCAAGGAATCCCAAAGTGTTGTTGTAGAAAGAAAATTGCTGAACTATTTTGAATACATTTTCAAAATAAAACAAATTGTAACTAGTCCAAGGTTCGTAACGATTCAAATGATGGTTGCTCAAGGGGGAGTTGACGTCTAGAACCAAATATATTCCTGCTGATGCCAACATTGTCATACATTTGTCATGATCCAAATCTGGATTAACTGAGTATATACGGATTGTCTATGAAAAGGGGTTAGAGGTTAGTATCATCATATGGTATTGGGCATTGGGCACTGTCTGTTAGAAGGTACATACGTTGATGCCTAATTCTTGGAATAATATGATATCCCTTGCACATTGGATTGGATCTGATAATGGATCCTTGACACTTGAAACTGCCGATGATCCTCCTGGTTGGTAGTCTATTCCCTTTATATAGAACTAAAATAGCTTGTTAGTATATACTCCACTAATCGCCTCTACAGTTTGTTTTTTGACACGTACTGGCTCTTTGGTGACACTATTGACAAAGTAGTGTCCATGTATTGTAATTGGATGTACATTAGCCCAAGCGAGATGTAAACTGCCTAGAAGTGATGTGATGAGCTTTAATGGTGATATCTGCTTCATTTTGATGATACGGTGGAGAGAAAGTAATGGTCTTTGCTCTCAAATGTGGTTGAATAAAGTTGGGGGAAGCTTGTGGGTTATTTTGATATGAAGATAAAGTTGCAAAAAAAAAACGAAGAAAGAGTGGCAATGTACACAAAAAAAATACCTTTACTCATCTAACTGAAAAGAAGTGTAATACAAGAGACCCAAGTGAATTAAAAACACTATTACTTCGGAATACATGAGTTTGCGTAAGGGTCCAAGACTCATTCCGGTTACATTGACAGAACCTACTGGTAGCGCAATCATTCTAACAACACTGGTTAACAGAATATATTATTAAACCCGCTAAAACAGAACCAAATGTGGGGGAAGAAAATCGTCGAGGGGTGCATATGATTTATTTAACTCCGGATACTCTAAATTCTATATCCAACAACAGAGAACACATATAATTCCGGTTAACCCACAAAAACGTATAGCTACATATATTTATATAATTAAAGATCCATCCTTATATCACATCACTCGCTTAGTTTGCTATACTACACACATAGGAGGGATATGGCTTTTTCCAACAGTGATCTTAACAAATTGAAAGGACCCCTTGATGGGTTACTTACTGAAATAACTACTTACAAGAAAGATGGGGAGCCACCTCTTGTGGCACCAGCATGTACTATCGGAGTAACCCAGAAGGACAAAACTGTATACCTCAACACCAAAGGAGTCACAAATCTCAACACCAACGAACCATCAACTAATGATCATGTATATGCCTTGTTTTCATGTACCAAGTCAATGACAGTAATGGCAGCTTTGATCTTATACGAAAGAGGCCAGTTGGATTTGGATGCGCCAGTGTCCAAGTATTTTCCTGAAATATCAACTGTGGGGGTACTTGAACCAGGAATTGTTGATAAAAAAACGGGTGAGTTGAAGAGACCTTTACAACCACCAAAGACTCAAGTAACGGCAAGACATTTGATGATACACACTGCTGGATTTTCATATGGTTTTATTCATCCTGATTATTTTGCGTTAATCACTAAAGCAAACCCCAAATTGGATGCTTCGAACCCAACCTTGGAGTTTTTCTTGAAAAAAACACCTTTAGTTTTCGAGCCAGGAAGTCAATGGATGTACGGTCACAGTATTGACTGGTTGGGTTTTGTTATTGAAAAGATTAGTGGACAGAAATTAGGTGAGTTTTTGAGAAAGGAGGTGTTTGACCCAGTCGGTATGAAATCATGCACATTCCATAAAATGAATTACGATAACATGAATAGAGTCCATTATAGAAAACAAGACGGAACTTTGAAATTACAGGAAAAGTTTGGTATGCCATTAGACCCTAATTTGGATTTAGGAGGTCAAGGCTGTTTTGGATCTGTTGGTGATTATTTGAAATTTATTCGAGTTTGGTTGAACTACGGATACAGTCCTGATGGCAACACCAGAATCTTGTCTCAAAAAACAGTAGAGTATGCAATACAGAACCATTTACCTGAAGATGTTGAATTGGAATTTATCGGATTAGCTCAAAATTTCATTGATGATGATGCACCAGATAAGAAGCAAGATGGATGGACACTTTCTGGTAATGCATACAATTCAAACAATTTACCAAGTGGAAGACCCAAAGGAACATTGTATTGGGGTGGATTAGCCAATTTGGCATATTGGATCGATTTTAAAAATAATATTGGAGGGTTTTTTGCCGTACAAGTCTTGCCATACATGGATGAATATGTTGTTCCATATATTGCCAAATTCGAATCTGAAGTTTATAGTGTTGTTGATGGAAAGAATTATTCAGCAAAGTTGTAAAACAAAAGGAAAAGGAGGGAAGAAAGTTTAGAATATGAATACAAGTGTGATTTAGGTTTATATTGATTTTGTATGAGCTGATGTATAGTAATAATCCATTATATAAAAACGGCAAAACTAGTGGTTTCATCAACTTTGTTTACCTTCCTCTTCTTACTGAATCATATTGGTGTTGAAGGCTTAGACTGCAAGTAGAGTGCTATTTTTATCTGTACTGCATATGACTAGCTGTTGATTTTTTTTTTTCTCGGTCTTACGACAGAGTGAGATACCCGAAAGTCACACGAAGAATATTTTTGAAAAAGAAGAAACCATCATCATCATCTACCCAAAGAGAATAAACTAACTCATCTTGTCAGACTGGTATACAACTTATTACTCGTTCCTTTTGATCTTTTTTTATTACACTCCCTTTCACTAATCAAACAACTATCCTTGTCAAAACAAGACAAGTTTAACCCTAATTATGCGTCAATATGAATACCAACGACTCGCCACTGATGAAGCCTTACACAACGATAATCTTCCCTTGAATCCACCAGAATATGTTGAATCTAGCAATGGACAAAGATATGAGAGTAATGAATATGACTACCCTCACGAGTCGTCTTCTACATCAGTACCAATAGAACAATTTGAAATTGAGGATGCGCCGCTAGACGAGCCCAGCGGGTTATTTGATCGAGCTCAAGCATTTTCTAAAAAATTCGCTAATAATGTCAACACACGTCTAATAAGTCCCGTTAGCAGGATGATCGATCCGATATATGAAGGATACAAGTTTTTACACATGCAGTATGAGAGACTGATTTTAAAAGTCGGTAATCCTTTAGTGGTTAAGAGACTTTTGTACGTTTTCATAATGATGCTATTGATATTTGGAATAACCAAGTATACTTCAAACACTTCAATCACTGGGGCTAATGTAGGGGCTTTTGCAAGAGGCAAATTTTATGATGTGGACAAGCTAGCTGATTCCGCCCGGCAATTTATCGACCCCAAATCAATGAAGGAAAACCTTGAATATTTCTCATCAATGCCACATATCACGGGCTCCAAAGGTGACTTGGCATTTGCAAGGTATATTGAGACGTATATGAAGAACAATGGACTACATAATGTTTACCTCAATGAGTTTCAATCGTTTACGAATTACCCAAATGTTGATGGCACCTTTCTTAAACTAGCTGATGGTTCATTTGAGGCCAAATTGAATGAAAAACACAGCAAAGAGATGCAATTTCTCGCATACAATCCAAATGCATTGAACACAATCGATGTTGTTGAAGGTGAGTACGTTTATGTGAATTACGGCCGGTCCGAAGATCTCAAACAGCTAGAAGAGAAGGGGATAGACACAAAAGGTAAAATATTACTAATGAAATATGGGGGCAACGTACCGGAGGGGAATAAAGTTCATTTTGCTGAAAAACATGGAGCAAAAGCAGTTGTCTTCATTACATCAAAGTTTAAACTAGCTGATGATACTGAAGTTGACGATGTTATACAAAGAGAAAATGTCGGGTTGACAAGAATGTCATCTGGCGATATTCTCACTCCTGGCTGGTCATCAGAAGGGGGGTTTGTTACTAGACTTTCATGGGACAAGTCGGAGACCACGCCTAGAGTGCCAACAATACCGATCTCATGGAGAGATGGAGAAACATTGATGAAGAAATTGCAAAATGGGTACACTTTTGATGATTTCATTAGTGGTGATGGCTCATCACCAGTGTTGCAATTGAAGATCTCCAACACCAATCGTCCCGTACATCCATTTTGGAATGTTGTTGGCTCAATTGAAGGTAGAGAACAGGCCGAAAAGGGGATAATTGTTGGTTCGGTACGAGATTCTGCATGTTATGGAACAATGGGAAGCAATACGGGAACAGTTGGGTTTCTCGAACTCGTCAAGATCCTTACTTCATTGCAAAGAAAATATCAATGGGTTCCTTCAAGATCGATATACTTTGTGTCATTCGATGCTACTGAGTACAATTTGGCTGGTGCTACAGAATGGATTGAAAATAGAAAAGAGGCATTGAGAAAAGAAGGGTATTTGTACATTGATATGAGCGATTTGGTAAGTGGTGATGAACTTCAAATTAAAGCGCATCCGTTTTTGCAAGAAAGCCTAAAACGTGCTTTAGATAAAGTGAAAGTTGATGAAGGTGGCGAGACTTTACTCAAACTCTATTCAAAGCGGAAAAGATCAATTGGGAATGATTTCTTGGAGGAAAAAAATTATGTGCCATTCATCAATTTGGTTAATATCCCCTCCATGGAAGTGAAATTTAAAGGCAAGGTATACCCCAAGGGATCTTGTTATGATACATTTGAGAATTTTGAAAATTGGGATATTGACAAATCAATGTCCAAACATGTACAATTGGTTGAACTTTTATCGAGAGTGATTATTGACTTTTCTGAAAGTCCGTTTATACCATACAATTTCCTTGATTTATCCAAGCTGTTGCAAGAGTCGATGCATTATTTAAAACGATTTGCTAGCTCTGTGTTCAAAGATATGAATGTGAAGCCGGTATTGCATTATAAAAATTTAGAGCAGGCGGTGGATTCATTGAAACGAGTTAGTCCCAAATATACTGGCTGGCATAATGATTGGAAATCGGTGATTACCGCAAGTGGAGGTGCGGAGCCGCCAATTTTGGCAATGGAACGATGGGCATGGAATGACAATATGGTTAAATTCAATGAAGAGTTTATTGGGCGTGATCCACAGCCCAAGAGATCGGGGTACGTCAACGCATTATTTGGTGTTCCCTTTTCGGCACCGGAGGAATCTGGTGATGATGGATTTGAATGGAATACGTTTCCCAATATACGGTCTGAGATTATTGATCATAATTTTAGTGGAGCTCAAGATCAAATTGATCGGTTGGCGCAAATGATTGCTCAAGCAGCTGAAGATTTCTTAACTCTTGGATGATAATAGGACTACATAGTTCAGAATGCATAGAGAGAGAGAGAGAGAGAGAGAGAGAGAGAGAAATGTATTTTTTTGGAAAACTTTTAGTTCAGTTCTCTTTTATTCTTCTATTAGCTTGAGAAGGTCCTCTAAGTAATAATCTCGACAATTCAACTCACGAACAGCATGAGTCAATTTGATCAAGTATTCACTGTTTTTACCACTAGGGCCCACATTAGTTTTGATAATCTTGGCCGTATCATGAATCAGTTCCGGTCCAATAAAACTCTTCAAATCTAATCCACCTATATATATCAGACTTTCAATGTATGCGCCAAACTCATCCCAATGTAGATCTGATGCAGGTATATGGGTACTTGATATCAAATCAACGACGTTATCCTGTTCTGCTTGTACTTCTTTGATGTAAAATTTGACGGATTTCAACTCGTAGCCATTTTGTTCACGAATATCCAAATACTGCTTTACTTCATCAACATGTTGCGGAGCGATATAATAAGCACATCCGTAAACTTTTAAATCTTGGGGTTGTAATTGATCAATCAGATGATGATCCACATCAACATCAGCACCAGTATCAGCAGTGTCATTGTCCCCATTATGAACCTCATAAGTGTGTAAATCATTATGGAAAAACCGATCATTTCGTAACTCATCCAATGATATGAGTGTCACTACTCGTCCTGGCGACGATGGTGTTCCTCGGTGGTCGATTGAACTTTGCCAAAAACGACGAATGTAACCTTGGATATAACCTGTGATTCGGTGTGAGACATGTGGGGGTGGTTTGAATATTAGTGAGCCGTATCCTATTACCCACATCCCTTTCTCAGGCTGTGACTTTGTCATTGTGAAGGTTCGTTGTTGTTTTAGGTGGATGTAAATTGTGGTTGTGAAAAAAAAAAAAAAAAATATATATATATATCTAAGGAATCCACATCATTATCATTGTCATCGGCGTTATAAATTTGTACGCCGATATGAAGATAAAGTACACATTACGCTATACATTGAAATAAGCGTACATTCTTACAAACTATAGTTATCCACTCATTGGTCATCCTTTTTATACGTAAGTGAACTTAAACGCCATCTTAACCGTATCGACAATCTTTTCTCTAACATTTGCATTTCTCAAGTATCGACTTGACCCCAAAATCAAAACAATCAACACAACCAACACCAATGAGTTTCGAGCAAGGTAATTCTTTGTGATTCTCAAAACATAAGCCAATTTCTCCTGCAAGTTTTGCGATTGTGATTGTTGATGACGACGATTCAAATCTTTTACCGATGCTGCCGCTCTACTATCTTCCTGCTTGTAATTGTTGACAATCTCCTTAATGGAACTATATTTCAAATTCAGTTCTTTGCGCTTTTGCCTAGCTTCAGCTTCTTGTTTCTCTTGAGCTTCCTTGGCTACTTTCTCGGCTTGAATTTGATCTTGTTTCACTTTTTTCAAATACTCGTCCTTTTCATTTTTGATCTTGTGCAATTTTGCCAACTCGGATTCATCGTCACCAATTAATCTTTCACTTTCATCGTATTGGTTGAAGTGAGGTAGGATTTCAAATTTGACCAAGTCAAGCAATTTCGATCCAAATTTATCATTGGTGTCAATGTTTATGTACCATTTCTTCAAGTTGCGCAAATAGGAATCTTCATCGTTGATCAAGTCTTTTGGGTTGGAAATGTACACGAGTTGCATATTGTACTTGATCTCCAAGGGGATATCCAATTCAAGCCATATAGACTTGATTTGGTTGATAATTTCATTACTAGTAAATGAGTTTCTGGCGGCATTGGCCAGTGCTTGATCGAGATGGCGGTTTTTCAAACATACTCCAACGACAACAAGGTACAAATTGATGATTTTGATCAACAAGTCTTCGGAAATTGTCCCTTGTTTGTACTCGTTGAATGAAGTGTAGTAGACATCATGAATTAGCTTGAATGAGCCAATGAAATTCTTATTGATAAATTGCTTTAGTGCTAGTTTGTAGTTGTTTTCCACAAGCTTGTTTGAGTTAAACGGGGTGGTAGCAATAGAGGAGCTTGTCAATGAATTGCTTGGAACTGGTGGCATGGTTGATGCAAAGTTGAATGAACAAATGGGGGTTGATGGTCAATAGCTTCCCCCACATATTTTTTTTTTTCTCTTTTCTACTCACCTCTACTTACCTCGGGTTTCAAGTATACAAAAAATTATGCAATGGTATATACACTCAGATACACAAATATTAAAACTACTACTCTCGAAAATGCCCCATTCGCTATTATCCCTATTCCTCGTCATTTTGATCACGGTTCCTATTTGGCAACTTGCCCAAAGCCTGTAGCCTTCTTTGTTTTTCAACCTCTGTTTCCTCATCATCGGACTCATCCTCATCTTCTTCTTCTTCTTCATCAGCGGTGCTATCTTCATCATCGTATTCATCAACAGCATCGTCACCCAAACGATTAGGTGGTGGTGGTGGTGGGGATGCTTTTCTAATGGCTGAATGATGGCCAGTTTGATGCTTAGTTTCCAAAATGGTGGCAATTTTATCTTCAATCTTGTCCAATTTGGCACTATCAGGATGAGGATCACGTACAGCTTCTGGTATGAGAATATTGTGATGAGTACCCTTTTCTAAATCAGTGACGTGTACTTGTGATACTTCATCGGGATTGGTTGGAGTTTGGTTTGTTGAAGCACCTGTGTGAGATGTATTGGTTGTGGTGGTGGCGGTGGCAGTGGCAGTGGTGTTTGGTTTCATTCCCACAAGTGACTTCATCTTACCAACCAATGTCGATGATCTAGATCTATTTGGTGTTGGGTTTGGTGGATTTGAAACATGACGGTTAACCTTGTACCTTCTTATGATATCACCATCCTCATTTTCAATGGTTATAATATTATCAATACGATGTGCATACACCTTCCTCCTATGGGGATCATCTTTTCTATAGTACGAACGACGAGAAGCTGAACGTGATATCCGTTTATGCAATGGCGATTTTTTACCTCCAGTGGTGTCCTGTGTGGTATCTGAATCTGATGGTCCACTCTTGATGGTGGATCCATTTGAGTATTGGGAAAGCTGTCTTTCGAGAGATCCCATTGAGTGTATACTTTCGTCATCTCCTTCTGCTCCTTCGTCATCTCCTTCATGTTGAGCATCGTCAGCTGCTGCTGCTGCTGCTACAGAAGCAACACCAGGGGACGAAACTGGTGCATTACTGCTTTGCGATTTCCTCCTCTTTTCAACTGCTTCTCCTCGTTTTCCCAATGTAAGATTATCCATAATCTCGCCAAATTGATCTTCAATGATGATGTTATCACCTTCTTGATATGCTGATGTTGGCACCGGTACTTCTGGTCTACTACGTTGACCATATTGCAGTTTACCCGACGTCTTTTCATTAGGATCTAGCAAGTGTTCGCCTTCGGTTGATGATGATGAATTTTTAACTTCTGCAGTTACTTCAGGTTCTGACGAAGTAGATATAGTGCTCTTTGTTGGAGAATTTTGCTGCTGTTGCTGTTGTTGTGAACCACCACCCAATTGTAGAACCTCTTGGTGTGGTCTGTGTCTTGGTTGGTGTGTTTTCTCATCATCACCACTAGTAACCCTTGACAAGGTTTTCTGTATAAGACCTGGCTTTTGACTTCTTCTCTTCTTTTTCCTCCTTTTAGCGCCACCTGCTGGACGTACCTTGACACCACTGGTTTCTGGCAATTGAGTTTGTTCTTGTTCATCTGGTTGTTCTTCCTTTTCATCTGGTGCCATTGTATCAACCCTATGCAATGAAAACGAAGTGTTTGCTCTGTCGAGCTTTTGTAATCTTTGCATCCAGTTTGATCCACCACCACCACCAGTACTGGTTTCACCATTGGTTGCGGTAAACGACATGGTGATTGCCATTCTATTCAATCTTTTACCCAATGTCAAAACCGCCACCGAAGATCCATGAACAATGATGGATGTGATGACAATAAAACAAACCAAGGGCCAAATTGCTACAAGCAACTGATCGTGAGGAAATCCTTTACCTGGCACTTCATGCAAGGGTGTTTCTTCTTCAGTAAAATGTCCTTCGAGATCAGATCTAGCCAATATACTGGCAAAAATGGCACCGACACCAATAGGACCAAAATGGCCACAAAAGAATGCTTCTCTCCACGTCTTGATATCAGGTGTAAATGGTTTCAAACACACAACTGCTGGCAATCTTCTCAAGAAAATAATCACAAATGCCAAAACAATCAATCTCCAAACATCCAATCCAATAGATCCATCATTAAACATGGGCCATGGGATAATAGCACCAAAATAAACAAAAAATGACAAGTTTAAAAGTAAATCAATTACAGTGGAAACATGTGATTCTTCAGTCTTTTTAGCAAATGCCCCATTCCAACCAAAAGTTGTACCAGCAGCAAAGGAAACCAATAAATCATCGACACCCAACATGGATCCAATACCTGCTGAATTGAAAGCAATAAATACAAAAATTGCTAAAAATGATTCACGATCAATCAAGTTTTTAGTTTCAGCAAATTCAACAAGTTTTCTTAAAACATAGCCAATAACAATTCCCAAAACACATCCAAATATACATTCCCACAATATGGTCAATAGGATCCAATCTTTGACAATTTCTCCACCTTTACCTGAATGTATAATCAAGTTTAATGAAAGATAAATAAACGGGAAAGCCATTCCATCATTACAACCAGATTCTGCTGATAACAAGTTACGCAAATGGCCCGGTACTCTTTCAGCAAACTTACCTTTACCAACAACGGCAGCAGCCAACACTGGATCGGTTGCAGTGACACACGCACTAACCAATAATCCATCATTAAAAGTGAAATGAGGAATCAATGCCCATATGAAAAGACCAACAACTAACCAACCAATAGTCATAACTGGTAGTAGGAGAATGGCAACTGACAACCAATGTTTCTTCATGTATTTCCTCGGCAATTCAACAGAAACAGCAACAATTTGGATACACAAGACTATTCGACATATTTCCAAAGTAATCAAATCTGAGTTTCCCCAAGTAGTTGGTGCAAACCAATTTAGACAATGTGGGCCCAATATAAGACCAGCAATAGTGGCAACAGTTGCTTCACCAATGTACAAACGTTCCTTGACAAACAATGATACTAGTGAGAATAAGGTACTAAATATACCAACACAAGCATACGCTATATGAGGTCTGGTAACTTCTAGTTGACTCCATACCATAGTGTAGTACTATTATTATTTGCAACTATAGTGTGTGTGTGTGTGTGTGTGTGTGTGTGTGTGTGTGTGTGATGATTTACGATGGTTGTTGTTATTTTCTTATCATTCAAGACGGAAGAAAGGAGGAAAGGAAAGGAATAATAATAATAATAATAATAATAATATGAGATAGATGCAATAAATTAAAAGTGAAGGAAATATCTCTCTATCTCCCTATCTCCCTGTGTCTGTGTGTCTGTGTGTCTGTGTGTAAGCTCAGTGGATATTAATCTAATCTTTTTTCAAGGTTGATGTTTTTTTGTTATGCTATGCTAAACTAAGCTATGCTATGCTAAGCTATGCTATGTGAATCTACTGTTGTTATTGTATGGTTCTTTGGCTTTTTTTGGTTTTTTTTTTTTTGGTTTTTGTTGTGGTTGATATTTTTCTCAGTTGGCTGCTACATTTCTTGCACGCATGATAAGAGATGAGTAAGATAGATCGATAGAAGCAGATTTGCTAGGCTTCTTCTAGAAGACCAAAAGCTATACGCTCCCCCTCCCACACACACGCACACACACACACACAACAATCAGCCGTACTTCACATATGCAAGGGGAGAGGATAGCCGATCTCTTATATACGTAGATAAAATATTACTTAATTATTTATTTACTTGCTACTACTACTAACTACTAATGGCGGAAATGATGGGGTGGTTGACAAGAAAATTCTCTTTGTTTTGTTGTGTTGTGTTGTGAGCCCTTGTCTATTTCTATGTGTGTGTCACCTACACCCACTCTTGGCATTGACTACTACTACTACTACTATTACTGACTACTATGACAAGTACTGCTACTGCTTTTTAATTTCTATCAAAAGACTGTCAAAAACACAAGAAAACAAGAAAACAGGAAAACAGGAAAACAAGAAAACAAGAAAAAAGAGAATACAATAACAACAACTAGTCTAGTTTAATATTGTAGTAATTGTAGCTCATTCCCTTCTACTGGTTTGATCAAACGCCGCTTGAATAACTGTGTTGAGAGCATTGTCTTCTAATACAGTTTCAATGATTGAACCAATGAGAATGCTTCTTAAAACCCATCATATTGTCTTACTCAAAACAACCTATTGTTCTTGTTACTGAAAATGCTTGGCAATTGTAGTGAACATAGATGGTAGCACTTTCTCTAAATGATGTCACGTGATCTTATCCCTAATATATATTAGAATGCTATTCTATTTATTGCAACTAAAATTGGTTACACAGTTTACAAATATTTTCAATCTATAAGAGAGTTGATTCTCGCATACTACAAAGACCTTTAGATTGATGGTGTCATTTTACAGTACTCACTGAAGTTGTCTCTAAATTTTTCTTTTTTTTTTTTTTGCAAGGTATTCTATAAAAAAGATATTATTATAGTATATCTAAGAGACAAAAATATAATTTTACAACTTGGAAACATCATACTTCGTGGTTTTTTCTCCAAGAGCTGTAAGCAGTGGAGATGCTCCTACTGGTATATATATTTACATCCTTCAACCGTTCTATTCTTCGTTCAACTAGAATATGAATTTATTTGATAAATCACATGGTAGCTCAGATTTGTTACTCTTTTGGTAACTGTGATTAGACACCGATTCTATACTCTAGATACATATACAGCACGTTATCCTCACAAATGTCTCTCTTCGTCGACTCATCCCAGGACAATGGAGATGATGATGATGATGATGTTTATATTCCGTCACAATATACTGAAAACAGTCTATCGCCACGTCGAGCAAACGCTTGGAAACCTAAACCAGAGGTGCATTTCACAGCTTCAACAAATCAAATTGCTCATCTTTCAGACGTGTTTCAAAGTTTAATTGCCATCAACAGTCAAGCTATTGTTACTATACGATCTAGTGGTATCACCATATATTCAACTTACAACTATACAATCAATGTTCATGTAACTATTGACCCAGCATTATTTAACCAATATGAACTAACATGTGAACCGAAAGCTAATGGTGGTCATGCTGATGGTGATGTTGATGCAGAGGAGGAGTTGGAGCTACGGCTAGGCATTGATATCAACTTAATTGCCAATTGTTTCACATCAGTGCTAAACACCATGAAGTCGGAAAAATCGATATCATGTACTATTATTTACCAGGGGGATGGACACCCTTTGGTGATTGAGTTTGATGACACCCTAATTTCAGAACAATTGGAATTTTACACGTTTTATATTGACCAAGATGAATTGATTGAAAATGAACAACTTGGCAACTCCAGAATCAATTATGAAAATGTCATTTTGGAAATTATGCTCAAGAGTGATGTATTGACAAATTTATTACAAGACTTGTATCAAATTGATACGGAAATATTATTTATATATTGTGCTGATGAAGTGCTAAATTTCATCAGTAGTGGATCTATTGGAATGTCAAAACTAATATTCCCTAATGAAAAATCAATAATGGAAAAGTTGCCGATAAATAAATCGTATCAACACATTATATCGCAATTTAAATTTAGCGACTTTTACAAAATTTTCAAAGCGGTACGATTAAGCTCTAAATGCAAATTTATCAAGGATGCTGATGGGTGTTTTTCAATACAATTGATTTGTAAAAATTATCAACAAAGTGGGTATCCAGGAACATTATTGACGATAAATATGACTGAATTGGATCATGATCAACATTTGATTGATTGGATTTTACAAGATGAAATTGAGCACACAACAATGAGGTATACGCAACCACACCAGCAAGAACAACAATACCATGAAATGCCCTTAACAAATATTCCTAGACTCGCTCATGAACCATTAATCAACTCATTTAAACGTACTGGCGATCCAATATCTACTAAAACAACCAATGGAACCAAGAAAAGTCGTCAACAAACCGCACCCAAGAGAAAAACAAAAACAACAAATGTGCCACTATTTTTATAACAAAAAGGAAAGCTATACTTTCAATATACGGCAATATAATTTTCAATTCTACTCTTTTGATTCTGAGCAATACATTCAGCAATCCAAGTAATATTCCTCACTTCTTGCTCCTTTGATTTCAACCAAGCATACACTGTACTTAAAGTGAATTGTTGTGTAAATGCATTTCGACAATATTGCAACTCCAACAAATAAAATCCATCACCAATACTTCTATTACCATCGGCACTTTCACTGAAAAGCTCCTTAAAATCACCAATATTTTCCACAATCAATTTCAATTGCTCATAATCATCAGTTTGAGCTAGTTCAATGTGATAAGTAGGATACAATTGACCCAATTGTGGAAACAAACTCAATTTATCCTCAATAGAAAGTTGCGAATTGTTTATCGAGTTTAATGCAATATTAATCACTCGTTTGTCAGCTTCCAAAGTCAACAATCTCGTCATGATTTCTTTATCAGGTCCATCAAATTCACGTTGCACAAAACTCATGAATGCTTCTAAATAATTCTTGTACAATTTGTTTCGAATGATTTCAATGTTTAAATCATCCAAATCATCAGCCGAGACACAGTTTTTGAAAAATGGCGCCAAGGGAGTATCAATCAATACTGTAGAATACAAGCTTTCAATATCAGTAGCGATACTCAATGTAGGCAACGTATCAAACCATCCCAAGGGGTTACATTTTTTCAAAATATCGGATTTATCCCTTTCGTGTAATGTACCAGTAATCATCAATATAACATTATCAATCATGTACGCATACTGAATATATTCCATAAATCTTGTCAATTTCCCACTAGATTGACTTCTAATGTATTGATATTGTTGATAAATCTTTTTGTTTAAATTCTCCTGAATTACTGAGGTGGTTAATGGACCTGAGTAATTGGCCAAAAAATTGCCATAATCAGTTGATGATAGTTGTAGTTTGAGGTCCTCTAAATTGTCACATTGAGTTAAATTGACATATTGGTTGGCAGTGAGAAGACCACTTCTGTAGCCTCTAACAACGGCTTCAACATAGCCATAGTCAATGTTGAAGAATATACCTTCCATATCTGTGACTGATGTGTAGCTTTATCAATGATTGACTTGAAAGAATTATCGTAGTTGGGGAGTCAATTTCGTAAATATTGCTGTTGATGATTGTGCTCACCAAATTTGTCGTGCACTTTTAATCAAAATATGGAAAAATCAACAACACCCACCACGTCAATTCCCCCCCCCATCCTGAGAAGAAACTATCAAAGCACAACGGTTGTACAACCCAGATGTCACTGATACTACTAGATTCGCTAAAAGATGACCTAGACGAAACTAGCCGCAATGCACTAACCACAGACCCTAAACTTTACCAATCCTCACAAAAGTATCTCGAGGATTTACTAATCAATGATGAATTATTATCAACTGAACAATTTACCACAACAGCCACCAATTCAAAAACCGTTACTCAAGAAATAGCTGAATTGGATCTACAGCAACATCAAATCAACAAACAGCTAAGTTCATTAACTGACTCCCATAAGGATTTAATCATTGATGTAAATCACGATTTAAATGAAATCAATGCTAATTTAACCAATGATTATCAAAAGACGGTATCGGCATTGAAGAAGAGCATCACCATCGATGAGTCCAAGTACCATCCTTCAACTCCAAACAAGTTGTTTCAAGATTCAATCTTGTCCAATATCGACACTGTATTGGACATATTAGAGCTCCCCACTTTATGCCGACTTTGTATCTTGCAAGGCAATTATCAAGAAAGTTTGGAAATTTCCATCTTTATCAAATCACTAATCATTCGATTCCCCAAATTACAAATATTCAAAACCACATCTGAACAAATTGAAATTGAATTACAAGTTATGTTGAAGGGGTTATTGAAATTACTCAATACCAATTTAAAACAAAATCACATTCTCAAGATTTTCCAAATTTTGAGTAAATTGGAAACAATTGATGATGCATCTTTACATCGAATCTATTTGAATTCAAGGTTTAAATTTATCGTTAATGAAGTTGCTAGTTTACAACCAATTCTCAAGTTTAATAAACTCACTTATATGAAACGATTTGTTGAAGTTTATCGTGAACATATTTACTCATCGATTCATGTATATTATACCATATTCAAGAATGAAGTTGATAAGTTGTTGCTTAATCAGTTTGTAACGGCACTAGCTACTAATTTGTGTCACGAGTTTGTTACATGCATGCCATTCATCAGTAAAACTACTACTGCTACTACTGCTGTTTCCACACCCACCAATTCAATTGAATCAGATTTGGAATTGCGAAACTCTATCGATGGGTTGATTTTGCAATTGATTTACTTGTGCAAATCATTATCAACGTATCAATTTGAGTTTGAGCCAATTTTATTATCAGAACTATGTTATAAACATGATTTGATCCTGGAACTGGATTGGATACGTAACCTGAGCAAAATCAAAAAATATAAATAATGATGACCAGAGATGACCAGAGCACAATTTAATTGCAAAAATATATATAGAAATCTATAAAAAATAAACATCAAAAACCAAGAACCAAAAAAAAAAAAAAGACAAAAACAAAACCAACTTCACCCTTCTGCTCTTTCTCATTCTCTTTTAACTCACCCTCTCTCAGTCAACCCATTCAAACCAAACAAGAATCCGAGTTCTCTTCTTCCCAACCTCGAAATCGACTTCAATTCAGATTCATTCAATGCATCGCCAATCAATCGCCTCTTTTCTTCCTGCAATTCAATAATACGACTCTCAACCGTATTGGCCACAAGGATCCGATGCACATGCACTTCACGTTCTTGTCCAATACGATGAGCTCGATCCATAGCTTGATCTTCAACAAATGGATTCCAAAATGGATCCATTAATATGACATGATTGGCACAAGTTAAAGTTAACCCAACGTTTCCGGAACGTAATGAAATGAGCAAGACATCAGCTTGATTTTGATAAAATTGCTTGATGACGGTGTTTTTATTCTCAATTGACATTGATCCATCGTATCGTAAAAATGGAATTTTTTGATAATCTAAAACCAACTTCATTAAATCAAACAATGTTACAAATTGCGAAAAAATAATGATTTTTTGCCCCGGAGTCGATTCCCGAATCTCTCTTATTAGCTCAATTGCCTTTTCAATCTTGGCAGATGGTTCAAACCCTTGGTCTCTAGTGGTTAATTCCCGAATTATTGCAACATTTGACAAATTATGATTTTTTTGACGACCTCTGTAAAACTCTTCAATATTGGGTAAACTTTCATGCCCAATGTGTAGTCTTTCAAACATGGTGTATTCAAAAGTATTGGTATGCTTCACGGTGGCATTACAATCGATACATGTAGCAACACGACCCATTGACTCACTAGCTTCAACAGCACGTTCATCAAAAAATGTATCGAGACAAGCTAAACAAACCAAATGTCCACAATCTCCCAATACCGCAAAGTTGTTTAACTCTTCCACATCATAACAAAACGAACATGTAAATTCGCTACTCGATGAAGATGCCGCAATTTCTTTGATTCGGGCAATTGTATCTTCATTCAAAGATTGTATGTTTCGTAATTGTTTTCTCCAATCAAGTTTCAAGTTAACTTCTTCGAGTTGTTCCTTGTGATCCGCTTTGATATGCCCAATTTCAACAAGGTATTGATGACAACAAGCTTGTCGCAACCTCAATAAAAGAGTAAACACGCACCCGTTATCTTTCAGCTTGAACATTTCCTCTGCTTCTTGTTGAATACCCAACTCAACACCCTTGTAATACTTCATCTCATCACCTTCCAATTCAACATAATCGGAAACGACATGTTTTTCAGGCAAGTTCAATATCGGCTCTCCATCAATCTTGGAAGTCTTTGTCCTTCTAAGCAATACTGAACTCAACATGGCTCGCAATTTCCTCATTGAGTGCGATCGGTCAACATCATCAAATTCATCAGATTTAGATTTCAATGGAATCACAAGTGCTCTAAACTTGTCTTCAATATAATATGGCCGAAGTTTCAAAAAACGAATAATGGGGTACAATTCTTCAATCTTGTTTTGCATTGGGGTACCAGTCAAGCAAAGTCTATACTCCGCTTTCAAATACATGACTGCTTTTGATGCAATTGCAAATTTGTTCTTTATATTTTGTGCCTCATCCAAAATGACACGATGAAATAATGCATTTGAAGAGAAAAATGGTGAATCATAACTAGTTCCACCAGTGCCGTGTTTTGGTAAAAATCCTCTGCCTTCGTCAGTATGCTCCAAAAGCTCTTTACCATAATGCTTCTTCCATTCAGAAGCAATGAGTCCATACGATACCAAGACAACGTCGTATTTCTTTAATGCCAAGAATGTAGACATCATTTTCCGATTTTCCCCATGATAAATCCCCACTTTTAAACTGCACGAAGGTTGTATTTTGGACTCGGCTTCAGCGGCCCATTGTCGAAGTAATGAAACTGGAGCTACAATCAACGTCGTTTTCCTATCAGCATTCGGTGACTTGTTTGCGAGTATGAGAGCCAAGGCTTGCACCGTTTTTCCCAACCCCATATCGTCAGCTAAAATGCCACCTTTAGTTTTGGACTCTTCCATACGCTTTAACCATGCCAATCCCATACTTTGATGCTTCATTAGCTTGATTGTCATTTCTGGAGGCGTGGGCTCCAACCCTTCTTCCAATTTTTCTTCAGACACAATGTTGTCAAGTAAAGTTTGAACATCAACATCGGGTCCACCCGAAACAGTTCCCTGAGTTCGCGAATCTCTGAAAATCTCGGCTTCGTAAGGGTTAAAAGCGGCATTTACTTGATGACTCGCAGTTCGCAATTTGTTGGTGATTTCCGCCAAACTTTGTCTTACCGTTTGCAAACTTCCCTCAACAGGTTCGAGGGAACGTTGAAAGGCGTTTATATTATTACGCGCAGTGTTCATTGCCCGTTGGATCTTCGTCATCGCCAATCTCACTCGTTCCACGAGACTGTGATTCCCCATTCTACTGGCTTGACTTAACTGTGACTTCATATTCAACATTCTCAGATTCGACACTTCAAATTCTTGTTGATGACGTTGGATTTGCCCTGTTATTGTCCTTTTGATTTGTTCCAATTTACCAAACTCTTTTAATTTCTCAGTTTCTCTTTGTTTCAAGTCGTCGCGAGTGACTTGTACTAGATCATCAGTTACATGTGGTACGGGTGCTGGTTGATTGAATGAGCCAGGCATTCTCATATATCCAGTATATGGGGGAATTGAAGTAGGGGGTTGATTGTTGTGGATGTTGGCCGGGGTCATTTGAGTATGTTGTTGTGAACTGAATGCACCCATAGGTGACTGAAAAAGCGAAGGAACCTGTTGATGATTGTCGGAGTTGCTTGACACCGGTTGAAGTTGGCGATGTGGATTAGTAGTGGTTGATTGTTGATTGTTGTGGAAAGAGTTGTTGGCAGCATTACCTTGGTTATTGTGTTGTATTATGGGTTCCGGTCCACCTGGTTTAACACCCGGATCCATTTTGATACTATGATCGCGATTGTCGTGGGTCGCCACAGCTCCATTTCTAGGTTGAGGAGTATCACTCGCCACTCTCTTCTCCGATAGAATAATGATTTCATCATCACTGTCGTCGCCATCAAAGTTTATATTATCCTTCAGCTTAAAATTTTGATTAGGTTTGATGGAGGAATCTTTTTCAGAAACAACAAATAACTCTTCATCATCGTCTGATGATATCTCTATAAATTCGAGTTTGTGGGCATCGTTATTTGCAGTACTGTCGTGACCATTCTGTAGCAACAAATTTGAGCCGGATCCGTTCGATAACTCCAACTTGGGGTGTGTATAACTAGTAGACTTGAGCGAATCAAGTCTCTGTCTTTTTGCTGGATTGGTTGATAAATACTCCATTTTATAAACCTTGAGCAGCTGTAGATGGCATAAAACTTGTATCTGATTCCCCTAGTGGTTGAATCAGTATACTGATTGCAAATAAATGTTGGATGTATATACTTATGTATCTGCGATCGAAATGATGGAGTAGCGTAATCTTTTGAACTGCCCTTTAATCGGATGCCTCTTTTTGCATTTTTGTTTTGTTTTTCATCAATCAACGCGTTATGTAAGGAACGATAGACCAATTCATTGTCTAAAAATATGAACAGAGGGTATTCAACACCACCCTACAAGGTTTCTTACATTGCTCACCAGAACCTCTCATCTATTATCCGTAATTTCTATTTCTTCAAGCAAGCCATACACGCTTTTACAAGTAATCACCATTCTCCTCCAATATTTTATCCAAACAAATAGTCAACTCGTGCTGCAACCTAGGATGATTCTCATCAAATGCCAATCCTCGTTGATAGTCAGCTCTAGCTAGTTCATAATTACCCAAAAAGAAATTAGCAACTCCTCTTCTCAAGAAATTGTCAGGAGCATTCATTTGCATATTCAAAAGTAAATCAACATCGTTGTAAGCTTGTAAGTACTGCTTAGTTTTCAAATAAGCATCGCATCTACTCATGAGAAATTTTGATAACTCTTGTATTGTACCAGCAAAGCTTTCTAATTTAGGTCTTCTTTGAATCATTTCGATACCAATTGAAAATTGACGTACACTATCTTCAAATTTACCCATCTTAAATGCCTGAACACCACCATCATACAATTTCTTGACCATCTTGGATAAGTCCTTATTGAAATTCTCCGGAGTGGGAACTGGTGGCACATCACTACCCTGATTTATTAGTTCTTGCGTTATAACATTAAGTTGATCTATCTCCAACTTCAATGCAGGTATCGTGGAAGCTACTTCGGGGTCGAGTGCTAGTTTCTTACTCTTGGAGTCATATGAAACACCCTCCATTGCTATTAATGAACTATGTTAAGTGTATGATTAAGTGCTTGATCTATGAACACCTTGTCTGTTGATTGAAAAAAGAAAAAAACCGTTTCAATTTCTCACCTTTTGTACACGACCCACCTATAAATTCACATAATCACTAGTTGCAAAAAACGAATCATTCTACACTATATGCTACTATTGAGTACCTGAACAGTAGAGAAAAAGCAGTGTGATTGCTTTTATGGTAATTTGATCTACTGTACTGTTGCTTTCCTGTGTTGAGAAGAAATACTCGGTGAAATAAAAATATCAGTGGTCCCCGAAATCTTCTGAATCGATCTAACAGGGCGTTCTATAACACAATATTAGCAGCATTACGGATTTTAATTACGCCGAAAAGGACTTTAAAAGCTTTATTGATTCTTATCAATAAAACAACTAGACGTTTGGGTCTTTGCATTTTGAGAAATACCAGAACAGGATTACGATCTGCATAATATAATAAACCAGATGGATGTAATAACCTTTAGGCGTCAGTGTCACCCAATGAATGGGTTGTCATAGAATTGTAGGTGCAGCGATCATCAGTAGTAATGGTGCTTTTTAATTCATATCAAAAACTGTTCCAAGTTTTCCCTTTTTTTTTGCAATCATTTTTAGTTTCCCTCTACTTCCAACCCTATTTGCTTTCTTCTGTTATTACCTAGGGGAAAGCCACCCATAATTCAACAATAATGAACTCACCATCTTCACATGCTATTGAAAGGAATAACAACAGGTTCTACTCCTATCCAGTTTTTGGCTCAACAAAGTCTGAAATCAATGAGACAACATTTTCAATTAATTCACTTGAGAGTTTACAAAGTTATGCTGATATCAAAAAGTGTCAAGAAACCAAGGACAGCCGTTTGAATAATGTCAAAGCACGAATTAATGAACCCGGGCCTTCTTCATTCTACCCCTTGCAGAAAACTGTTGAAAATAAACCTGAGAATCATACATTACCATCGAAATTTTCAAGGTTTACAAAGTTCCTCCACAAGTTTCAATCAAAAATATCTAAATCCACCAATCTCAAAACAAGAAAGTACAACACCATAACGGGAATCAATGTTGCTTCTGCTAACAATGATCCGTCAGCTTCATCCTGGAAAAGATGTTTTTCAAGACATCATCATCATACATCCATGTTTTACACCACCAATGAGAAGCAAATCCATTTGAGAGATCCAGTTGATAAAGCTACCGAGGCAAAACTTATTGATATCTTCTCCCCGCCTGTCGATGAACCTATGAAGACCATTGACTCTTTCAAAGACCAAGCTTATGTAAAAAATCAAGAGATATCCACCACGAATCACGAGCCACAGAATTTTGGTTTCGATATTTTCTACAACGACAGCTTTTTTACCACAGCTGTAAGAAGGCCAGTTTCCTATGACAATTCACAAATAACGGATGAAACTATAGTAATTTAAGGTAGATGTAATTTATAGGAGACACTAATGGTTATGACTCCAAAATGCTACCAATTGCACTCTAATTTCTTTCCTCAAAAAATGAAAACAGTGAAAATTATCAGATTTGACTCATACTGAATTAGCCGCTTTCACTTGTCCGATTTTATTACATTCCAATCTAGCCCACTATTTTACTGAGTAGAGACCACTTCGACATGTTTGATCTTAAGGATGTGGTACGCCCAAATATTCTCACATTAGAACCTTATCGCTGTGCTAGAGATGACTTCAAAACAGGTATTTTGTTGGATGCAAATGAAAATACCCACGGTCCTGCACTTTCAGAAATAACTACTGCCGAAGAGTCATTAGAGCTTAATAGATACCCCGACCCACATCAATTGGAATTGAAACAACAGATTGTTGATTTTCGAAATGCATCACCAAATAAACACAGCACATCACAATTAACTCCACAAAATCTTTGTCTTGGTGTAGGGTCTGACGAAAGTATTGATATGTTGTTGAGGTGCTGTTGTGCTCCTGGCAAAGAGAAATTATTAACATGTCCTCCTACTTATGGCATGTACGCTATTTGTGCTATTGTGAATGATGTTGAAACTGTCAAAGTACCATTGACTATTCCTGATTTTCAAATTGATGTTGAAGGAATAGTTGCCAAATTGGAGTCTGATGCAAATATCAAACTCATCTACTTGACGTCACCAGGCAATCCAACGGGGAAACTTATCAATGTTGATGAGATTGTCGGGTTGTTGAAAAGGACCATTGAGTCATGGAACGGATTGGTGGTGGTTGATGAAGCGTATATTGATTTCACTGCATCGAATGGTAAATTCAGTGAGTCTGTATCTACTTTAGTCAATCAATTCCCCAATTTGGTTGTGTTGCAAACATTGAGCAAATCATTTGGATTAGCTGGTATTAGATTGGGAATTACATTTTGCAACACTGAATTGTCAAAGATTTTGAACTCGATAAAGTACCCGTACAATATTTCTTCGCTTACTTCAGATATTGCATTAAAAGCTACATCTCCTACTGGGTTGGCCGTTATGCACAAGTATGTTGACAGTATCATCAGGCAAAGACAACGATTGTTGAAGAGTTTGCTTGATTTGAAACATGTTGGAAGAAACATTGGCGGTCTTGATGCTAATTTCATATTGTTGGAGATATTGAACAAGGATGGTGAACCGTCGAACGAAGTGGCGTTGAAATTGTACAATACTTTGGCTATTGATAATGCCGTAGTGGTGAGATTTCGTGGTACTGAATTGAATTGTAAAGGAGCTCTTCGAATTTCTATAGGAACTGAAGAAGAAAATAAGGAGCTACTCTTGAAATTTGAGAAGGTGTTGAATGAAATAAATAGTTAATAGAAGGTGGGTATATAGAATACTGAAGTATACTAAACATTTACTATGTGTATTGTGTATTCACATATGATTGCAAAATGTATTGGATTGTGCTTCTTCAAGTCGTGTGCAACAGCACCAAAAAATAAATTTTTCACTTTGTTAAAACTTGTCATTAAAATATCATCAATACAAAAACCACCACCACAAAACAGTACGATTTCCATACTATGGCTAGACAGAACTTTGTGGGGCTAGTCGTATCCCAAGGCCGAATGAACAAGACCGTAAAAGTCAGGGTGCAGGGGAAAGTGTACGATAGAAGAATAGACAAGGAGGTGATTCGAAGAAAAGATTTTTTAGTTCATGACGAAGGAAACATTAGTAAAGAAGGTGATGTTGTTCGTATTGAAGCCATCCCTAAAATATCCAAACGTAAAGCATTTGCCATTGCTGAAATCAAAATCAATAAGGGTCAACAATTTGCTCAATATGAGGATCTAGCCAAACAAAGAATCAAACAAGAAGATGAATTAGAAGCCAAAAAGTTTATCGAAAATAAAGAAAAATTCAAGAGTATAGTTACTCAACTTGAGGATCTTAAAAGGTTGGATCAGTTAAGTTATCAAATCACCAGTGGCGATGAAGAAACTGAAGCCAATTATCAAAACCTAATCAATGAAGTCAATTCCATAAAGGCTAAATATAATATCAAATCATGGCCATCAACGGACCCCATAATTGATCTAGAGTTGAATGAGCCTGTATATACTTCTGAAATTGAAAAGAGAGTGTATCATATGAATGATATTTTGGACAAAGTTATGAATGATTCAAAGTATTCCGAGTTGAAAGTGAAGATTTTGAGTGATAAATTTCAAAATAGACCAATTGATGAGATACAAAGGAGTGTTCAAAAGAATGTGTTGAGAAAGTACTTTATGCATGAGAAAAATGAATTGCCATTTGCAATATAATGGGTGTTTTTGTACATAGTTTAAAGCTATTGAATAGATCAGGTGGTGCTTTATTGGGTAAGGTGTAAGGTGTAGCTCTTTGAAGCTCTATTAACGTTCCGTGGCCGTCGTGAACTGGGTTTTTGTCACAAGTTTGTTTCTCTTTTTGCTTTATGGATATAACCGGAGTTAATCATGGCATCTCTCGTATATACGTCCTACCAAAAAAAAAAACACCAACTAAAACACATCTTTCAAAAGCAAACACTTGATTACACGTCCAAGTCTCTTTTATACCGTGTCGAACTTGTCGTCTACACTATTAGGGCTGTCGTGGATTTACTAAACTTGGTCAGGGACTCCTTTCAAATCTCAAAGTAAACCTTACCACAACGTCATTGAGTACCACCACACAAACACACAATACGTACACACAAGCAACAGGCAACACTTAAGAGTATGTTACAATTAGACACTGTTACTCAGATATAGCTTAATCATACACACTTTCTTCCGCTATCCATGTTTGACGGGTCAAAGTCCAGTAGTACATCCAGCTTCAAGGATGCATTCAAAAGAGCATCCTCATCACTACGACCACAACCTTTAAATGACAAACGTGCCATTGAAAGTATTCAACGTTATCAAGATATACTATCGCCTATATTGATTAACCGGTATCAAACACCACGACCGAATGAAGACAGCTTCGCTGAACCCAGAAGGAAAGTGACACCAATTGCAATAAAGCATTCATTAGATATACCTTTAGAATCAATACTTAATTTGTACGTGCGACCTGGAGAGCCTCATTTCGTAATGTGGTTTTTGATTTCGTCATATTTCCCCCTTATTGCCGCCTGTCTTGGTCCTTTGTCCAATATGATTTCTATTATCGCTTTAATTGAACACTGGCGAGTTGATGTCAAGACAGGGTATTACCACCCCGACCCACACAAAGTAGTTGTGTTGAATGCATTATCATTAGCTTTGGGATTGGTTGGAAACATTTCCTTATTGATGAATTTCTCCCGATCTGTCAAGTATTTGATAACTCAATGTATTTCTATTTTTTCATGGTTTTGTGCATGTATGTTTCTTGTTGCCGGGATTTTGATTACCAATTATCAAGCATTGGATGATTTCATCAATATTCAACGTTCTGAAGGATTTTATTTTGCTTGCTTCACTGCCGCTTACTATTTCTTATGTATGCTGATTTTATTGATCAATTTCGCTGGGTACAGGTTAAATAAGTACCCTCCTACTTTTAACTTGGACCAGAAGCAAAGAACCTTAATGGTTTACACCATCATGTTTAGTGCTTGGAGTGTTGCAGGTGCTGTTGCCTTGACCCATTTGATTAAAGAGATTTCTTATGGGTCAGCATTATATTATTGCACGGTATCTATTTTGACTATTGGATTGGGAGATATAATCCCCAAAACATCGGGTGCAAAAGTGGTGGTGCTTATCTTTTCTTTGGTTGGTGTACTCATCATGGGTTTGATTGTTGCCACTTTACGATCGGTTATTCTCTCATCCGCTGCTCCAGCGGTATTCTGGAACGATACTGAAATTCAACGAAGAAGATACGTTGACAAACTCATGACTATGAATAAAGCAATTACTCCAGAGGAGGCATTCCATAAAATAAGACGCATTCGTAATCAAGTTAAAACCGTACGGACCAATATTGGATTATTAATGACCGTGTTGGTGTTTCTTGGGTTTTGGCTACTTGGTGGCATGATTTTCCACTTTATAGAAGGATGGTCCTATTTCCACTCAATTTATTTTTGTTTCCTTTGTTTATTGACCATTGGGTATGGTGATTATGCTCCCAAGACAAGTCTTGGACGCGTTTTCTTTATTTCATGGGCAATATCCGCAGTACCATTGATGACGATCTTGGTGTCCAATGTTGGAGATGAGTTATATGACACTTCAAATCAATTGAGTGAATGGTTTAGTAAATGGATGTTTCTGCCTGATAACGCATACGAGGAAAAGAAGGCAATCAAGAGAGAAATCAAAGAAGAATGCGGTGATGACGTCACTGTCAACTCGACAATATTGGCCGAGGAGTTGCGAAATGATCTTGATTTGACACTACGTGAGTATGGTGATGATGCTGAGGCCAACAGTTGGAAAGTCGAAGATGAGATAGAACATGAAATTCTGGATTTAGACGGCAGTGAATCCACTACTGGTGCGGCTAATGCTCTGATGAAAACTCAAGAAACAACTCAATCATTTAAATTGCGTAAAGTACAACGCAAGATCTCCAATCGAGCACGAAGACATTTGGAAGTTTTGAAATATTTGGAGAAACTTAAACCTTTGATTTCAGACTGTGTGACCAATCCCATGAAGAAATACTCTCTCAAGCAATGGCACGAATTTTTCGAAATTTTAGAACTCGATGAAACGCCGAAAGAAGTTGAGGAAACGAGTAAATACGATGGGTTTTGGTTGGGTGATTACAGTCCACTTCGACTACCGTTAAAAGAGCCCAATTTCATGGTATTGAAAGTGTACAATAAAATTGAAGAAACCGTTGCTCGATTGATTGACGAGGAAATTGATGATTTAAAAATGATGAACAATCAGGATGAAGGAGTAGAGATTGAACCACCTGCCGCATCTGACAGGAAAGTGCAGTTTGAAAAGTAAAAGAGTGGAATGCATGAAACTGCGTGGACTTCAGTTCCAGTTTGTTTTTTTTTTTTTCTTCTCGAGGTGTATACTGCTGTTTAATGTTGAGAATCTTGAGATCTTGTGACTATAATTTGCTTTTTTAAAGCTACTACTCTGGCTTCACTTTTGTGGTGCAGTTTACTGTTATCACTCGTTTTCGAATTTTCTTTTTTTTTTTTAACCGCGTCTTGATGACATGTTTTGATGATAAGTAAATCTCGTATCTTGCAACGCACCAGTAGATGCATTAGAGCATTACCGTCTAGCCAATCAACTTCGCAATGAACTACAGACGATCTGATAGTGATGATGATATTCATGCCCCTATAGAACAGACAGAGCACCACGAGCCAGTAGTTTTGAAAATTGATGGGGTGTTTAAATTAAAGTTATCGCAATTAAAGTACTTTACATTTGTCGTTATTGGAATCGCCATTTTATGGCCATGGAACTGCTTTCTTTCGGCATCAGCATACTATGGACTCCGATTCATTGGATCGCCAAAATTGTCAAAAGTTTACAGCTCGACGATGATGTCTGTGTCAACCATCACATCAACTTTATACAACTATTATCTTTCTCAGAAACAAACTGGTGCTGACTACAAAAGGAGAGTGCATGTCGGTTTCAACATGACTATAGTTATCTTTACGTTTATGGCGATAACATGTGTTGTTCAATTATTTCTCGATATGAATGATACATTATTTTTTATATTGATTATGGTTATGGTGTTGACGTCAGCTACTGCTACGTGCTTGGCCCAAAATGGTACTATGGCAATTGTCAATGTAATGGGAGAAATATACGCTAATGCTGTAATGGTGGGGCAAGCCGTGGCGGGTGTTTTACCGTCGTGTGCATTGATCGTATCCATCTTGTTGGTGGGAGAGAAATCATCCAAGGAAGAGAAAGTTGACAAGGACTTCGGTGTATTTGTTTACTACATTACTGCCAGCTTAATTTGCGTAATTTCAATTGGATTGTTGTACTTGATTGAACATCATAAACCTCAATCGGCTTATCAAAAATTGAACGATTTGATGGAAATGGGAGAAGGAACAGCATTGCAACAGGAACCAGACATTGACGTGGTTGAAGATGTACCCTCACAAAAGCTGTTTATCCCATTTTCACAATTATGGAGCAAATTGAACCTTGTTGTGATGACCATATTTTTCACATTTGGTATCACTTTAGTGTTTCCTGTCTTTGCCTCTGTTGTCGAGTCCACAAATACGAATCTGGAATACAGGCTATTCAGCAAACAGATTTATATTCCATTTGTGTACTTAATGTGGAACTTGGGCGATTTAATGGGAAGATTAATGTGCGGGTATCCTAAATTGCACATGTTGATAACTACACCAAGGACAATGTTTATATACTCGCTAGCGAGATTGGCATTTATCCCACTTTTCATGACTTGCAACATTCACCCAGGAATATCTCAACCTTTCATCAAATCTGATTTCTGGTACATTTTATTACAAACATTATTTGGGATTTCCAATGGACAACTATGTACTTCTGCGTTTATGATCGTTGGTAAACTATGTGACTCAGACGATGAGAAAGAAGCTGCTGGTGGATTTACTACTGTGTTCCTAAGTGTTGGTTTAGCTGTTGGTAGCGTTTTTAGTTATTTGATTGTATTGATGGTGGGATAAGAGAACAAAGTCAATTACGTACACCGAAAAAAATATACAACGAGGCTGTAAATCATCATTTCTTTTGCTGACGCAACCAGCCACACAGAATGTCGAGTAGTGAATTCAAAGCAGTTGGACTTGCCACCGTTAAGGGGATTGGACGAGGATCCAAAGCCTTGGGGAAAGCAGGGTACAAAACTTATAAAAAGAATGAAGCTAAAAGACAAGGAAAAGAATACGTTGAGCCAGCTAGTGATGGTGATGGAAAGTCAACAAAATCATCAACATCCACCACCAACAACACTGAAAGTGTTCATGAGCCGTATACCTTCAAACCATTACCGAGCAAGGAAACACTTCAATCGTATCAGCCGCCACCAAGGAGAAACGTTGGTGCTTATAGTCCATCCGAGAGGAAATATACCACTCCACAAAGCGCTCAAACAACTTCACAATCGGGTGCTCAGCAACCTCAGCAGTATCAGCAACCTCAGCAGTATCAGCAACCTCAGCAGTATCAGCAACCTCAGCAGTATCAGCAACCTACTCAGCAGTATCAGCAACCTACTCAGCAGTATCAGCAACCTACTCAGCAGGCTGAATATCAGGGTCCACCACAGTATTCGCAGACTTCTCAACCTGTAGAGCAACCACCAGCTCAGCCTGTCCAACAAGCTAATCAACCACCACCTCCTCCCCGACCGGCTCAATCTATCCCTGCAGCTCAGTCGTATAGCCAGAATGCATTGACTACACAGCAGGGACAGCCAACACCATTCGCACAAGCCAACAATCAGAGTGTTTCAAATCCCCAACAACAACCTCAACAAGCATATGCGTTGCCTTCGCAACCTGCCTACCAACAACCTGTGACGGGAGCTCAGGAACAACATCAAGTGATACAAACGCAAGAGTATGGGGAGGCGCCACCCCCTGCTTACGACCAGTATAACCAAATTCAGCAATACGGACAAACTTCTGCGACTCTTGGACTGCAAGCGCAAGCATCCGCGACTCAAGTGGCTCCGGAACAGGCTCAAGTGCCACCACCCAGCTTGCCTAGTCGAGCCTCTGCAATAGCAGTTACATCACAACCAGTCTCAAGTTATAATCCGCAAACCCAACAACCAATCGGCCATGATTTGGTTCCCCCAGCTAACCAACAAGACGCCAACCTGGCACAAGCGCAAAAACCAAAAAGACCGTTACCCGACCCTACTTCATTCGCGCCTCCTCCTACCAGAAAAGTACAATCTCCGGATATAACAGGGTCTTCACACAAAAGGGGATCATATTCGAAGCCATCACCAAAACGAAGTACATCACTGTATCAAGGAGGATTGGCACCACCAACCCCTTCTCGAGCTTCTTCTGATGCTGGCGCTACCGGCCTACAGCCACCTCCATTACCTAGTCGAAGTAGCGCAAACAGTGTTGCAAGTGATACTTCCACCAAGAAAACATTTGACTTGAATGCATTCCCACCACCACCTCAAATTCCTCGCCATAAACTGGAAGACAATAGAAAGAAGAGTCACGGGTCACCACTGAGAGTGAACGATATTGAGAGTGTTGAGCAAGAGGAAAATGATTTGGATGAGGACGCTCCATCTATGCCCGTAAGACCGCTGCATAAGATGCCGTCTACTACCTCGGTAACAAGTTCAGTGGAGGAAGCTCCTCCAATGCCGCAGAGACCGCCTCAAGGAACAAGCTCGGCAACTTCAATCACTACCTCCGTTGGTGAAGCTGAAGAAGCTATACACAAGAAGAAACCACCACCAAAGCCTGTTAAAAAGCCAAAGAGTTTGTCAGCTGAAAATCTGGGCTTCAAAGCTTCTGATTCCTCCAACCAAGGGGTGCAAAGTGAATTAGAAAACATGTTCAGAAAAATGAATGTTACCAAATCGAATTCGGAACAAGAAGAGATAATGACAGAACCACCAACTTTCAAGCCTAAACCGGCAAAGAAAGTGAGTCCACCACATGTTAAGCCCAAACCAGAGGTGAAACCAAAGCCAGAAGTGAAACCAAAGCCAGAAGTAAAGCCCAAACCAGTGACTATGCCATCTGCTCCCCACTCAGGCAGCACAGCAGCCGTATTGAACTCTTTTGCTGGCCATGCCAGGTCTCCTACACCTCCTCCTGCACCTAAACCTCGGAACTATAAAAGAGCTGCCGCGCCCACCCCTACGGCGGAGAAGCAAGGACCGCCAAGTTTGGATTTGGAATTGGAAACACAATGGTATGCAAATACAAATGGCCTCAATCTTCCCAAATCTTTAAAAGGTCTCAATTACCAAACGAGTTATCTGTACTCTACATCTGGAGGGTCACAGGTCTGGAATAGAATCATTACCGCTCGTTTGAAAGACATGTCCATCGTTTCTTACAAATTTGTGTGGAATGCGAGTGATGTTGCATCTGTTGCAGTAACCATTCATCGATTTGTTCCTTCTCCTATATCAACTATACCACCCAAGCATGATCTTGTGGCCAACCATGAACGATTTGGAGAATATGTAGCATCATGGAGTGAGCACCATAAAGGTCAACAAGTTGGTAGTGGAGAGTGTTGGGATTTGGCCAAATTTGCTCTCGAAAAGGGATGCGGAAAACATGCCTTTGTATCACAATACTATATTCACGGATATCCAATTTTGCAAATTAAAAATTCAGGTGCTGGGGTTGAATTTATTAATGGTTTGCCGCAATTGGATGAAATTAGGCGTGGTGATATTTTACAATTCAAATCGTGTACCTTCTTCAATTCAGTTACAGGTACTACACAAACAGTCGGAGCTCCTGATCATACTAGTGTTGTTGTTGAAAATGATGGAACAAAGTTGAGGGTTGTTGAACAGAATGTGAATAATATTAGAAGAGTGATGGATGGAGAATATATTTTAAAGAATTTGACTGCTGGTGAAGTGTATGTATATAGACCAATGCCTGCTGAATGGGCTGGTAGTTTATAGAAGGGTAGTTTAAATCAAATTTAGGTACATTTGAATAATTCAATAGATGGTATCTGGGCTTTTCGGAATTTTTTCTTTTTTTCTGCTTTTGCAATCATCATCTCACGAGGTTAAGTCATCATCGCTTGATAATCCACTGTAACGTCTCCCCCCTTCCCCGCATATGCACTCAGAAGAACCTGTGGCACCGGCCCTTTCAACATATCAAGATGAGTCGACATTCTCATATGACAAGGTTCAATCAACGCACAAAGAGCGAAGGCATCTCCATTTGAAAAGTCCGCAAGACCAAAATGAGGTACTTAATAAAATACGAGATTATTATTCATTAGATATACTTGCTGAAAAGTTGTCAGAAATTGATGGCGATGAGCCTAGGTATAAACGTATTACACTACAGTTTCCCGATGAACTAATATGTGATTCTGCTACTATCGTCCATTACTTGCAAGAAAAGCTCGAAATCGATGCATCCAACCCAAAGCAAAAGCTTTGGATCCTTGCTGACACCTCGTACTCTGCTTGCTGTGTTGATGAAATAGCTGCTGAACACGTGCACAGTGACTTAGTGATTCACTTTGGAGATGCATGTTTAAACGAAGTGGCCAAATTGAACTCAAAATATGTCTTGGGCAAGCCCGAAGTTGATGTTGATGAGATGGCAAGACAATTCAAAAACAGGTACAGTACTGGGGACAAGGTTGTCTTGATGGCTAATGCCCCATTCACCTATATTCTATATCAGTTGAAGGACAAGTTGTCAGGGTACAAAGATGTGATTGTTGCTGATTTGATTGTACCAAGTTGGAAATCAGAGATAATTGGATACCTACCCACGTATGATAACAAGGTTTCCAAATTTAACCGGACGTTCCCTGTGGAGAATATATCAGAATGCGAATTATTTCATGTTACAGTTCCCGAAGCTCCAAGATTATTACAATTAACGACAAATTTTGCATCCGTCACAACATATGAACCCGACACAAGTACCATTTCACAAGGTCCATATCCCAACTTGATGAGGCGATACAAATTCGTTCATGTTGCTCGAAGTGCAGGTACTATAGGTATTCTTGTCAATACGCTATCATTATCAAATACAAAGCAATTAATCAACACGATAAAGGACAAAATCAAGAAAGCTGGCAAGAAGCATTACATATTTGTTGTCGGCAAACCAAACGTTGCCAAATTGGCTAATTTCGAAAGTATTGATCTTTGGTGTGTGTTGGGGTGCGATCATCAAGGTATCATCATTGATCAAGTGAATGAATTTTTCAAACCCATTGTCACTCCGTATGAGCTATTGCTTGGTCTAAGTGATGAGTTGACATGGACTGGGAAATGGATCACTGATTACAAGAGCGTCATTGAAGATTACAAACACGATGAAGAAGATGCGCCCAGGGAGGATGATGGTGATGATAAGGATGAGGCCAGTTCTGATGAGGAGCCTGAGTTTGATCCAGTTACTGGTACCTATGTGAGTATGTCCCGACCTCTTCGACAAATCAATCACTTGAGTATAAAAAACGAGGGCGAACAAGAGACCAAAGCTAATAATGAAAAGAGGTTGGTGGAAAGGTTTTCTAACAGCGTCGCCATCCGCAATACCGTCAGCACTTCAGCAATGCATTTGCAGAATAGGCAATGGACTGGTTTAGGAAGTGATTATGCAAACGACGATGGATCAGACGTCGAAGAGGAAGGTGCTTTGGTAACTGAAGGAAGATTGGGTATTGCTCGAGGATATGATTTTGATACGCAAAAACAACAAAGCAAGTAGGGTGAAGTTTGGTCTAGAATGTGATGATGTGGTCTATGTGTGTATTTTGGTATGTTTGTATATATCTTGTAATGATTGCAAAAAATAAAAGCTTACATTGCCCGTTCTTTTCCTTCAAGTCACTTACATCTCCTTTCTGCTCAAACAACTCTAATTGCTATATCATATCTTGCTACATCACATCATAGTCGTTATTCAAAATTATGTGTTTTGCAATGTTCAACAATCAACCAAATGAAGGTCGTAATTGGGCAGAAATAATTCTTCTCATTATCGAAGTTTTCACATTCATTCTTTTCTTCATATCGTATGTTATAACACTAAACTAACAACGCTAAAGACAGCACACACACACACACACACACACACACACACACACACGTACACACGTACACACAACTCCAGGAGAAAACCACATGTACTAACAACCATGGATAGTTTTTTCTCGCTTTGGTGGACTCCGCTACCCTATATTCTTTTGGCCATATTCATTATTTTGGTGATTGTCAGTTTCATATTGCTTTTCATTGAAGGTTACAACTATCCACCAAAGACACAATGGAAAAGTTTGGGACCAAATGATATTGCTTTGATTACTGGCGGCTCGAGTGGACTAGGTTTGGAGATTGTGAAGTCGTTGTTGATGCGAGATGTCATGGTGTATGTACTTGATCAAAATCCAGTTCCATTGAAATTAGCCGAGGAAACAAAACTTCATTATATTGCTTGTGATTTAGGAGATGAGTGTGAACTCAGGGATAAGTTGAATAGATTGATTCATGATTTGAATGAAAAGAGGCAGTACATTAGTGTTCTTGTCAACAATGCTGGAGTCAGAGACCATCGCTCTTTGGTAAATTTGAATTTCGAAAAAGTCAAGGCAATGTTTAATATCAACACCATCCTGCAAGTTTATATTTTGCAAAAAGTACTTTCTAATCACTTGTCCTACAATGGAAATGGTAAATTGTCAATTGTTACCGTATCTTCCATATTAGGGACATTTGCACCAAAGAATTTATCAATTTACTCAGCAACAAAAGCATCACAAATCATGTTGCATGAATCGTTACAACAGGAATTGAAACAGTTCCCCAAGATAAGATTGTTGTTGGTGACAACTGGACAAATGAATACTGAATTGTTTAAAGATGTAAAACCTACAAAGCAGTTTATCGCACCAGTTGTTGATCACGTTGAATTAGCTCAAACAATCACCAAAAAAGTTGATAGAGGTTACATGGGCTGTTTGGCAGCACCAATGTATGCTAATTTCCTTCCAGGAATAAGAACTGCTCCGTTGTTTGTACAAGATTTCTGTAGATGGGTGAGTGAAATTGATGACAAGGTCAAGGACATTATTTAAGGGATAGAAAAAGACCATGGACGTTGAGAAAGTTAGGACATTCGTTAGCTATATATATATATATATATGTATATGATAGACTAAAGCTAAGGAGTTTATTCATTCTTCTTTCCCGCTCTGGATATTTCATCACTGAGTAATGTGGTGAATTCGTCTCTATTAAAGTATCCAATAACATCGAAAAACTTATTAAACGGTATTGATCCAGTGACAACCGTGTCTTTGAAGGTAATGGTGACATTGTAATTAGGTTCGTATTTTTTGATATCTGAGGCAATTGTTATTTTATTTCCCTTGGAGTCCACACCAATGTATTTGACATTCTTGTATTTCAAATTGATCAAGAATAAAATTACATTAAGAAATCCGTAAATAACACAAGCTGCCACCGTTATAGAGTAGATTTGTTTGAATTCGTATTTTTTATCAGCAAGAAACAATAAACCAGCAACAACAACTGTTGATAAACCAAGTCCTAGTTTGAGATCAGTTATAGCGAATGATTCCTCATACCCCAATTGTTGTAATACTGAGTTCAAGTTTTCGTCAGTCGTCTTTTGTAAATCTTTGACTGAATTAAGATTCGTTTTCTTTAGTTGAGACATGCTGAAAGCGGAAACGGGTGATGTTGGAACAGTCTCTGACTGAAAAGATATTCAAGTGAAGTAGTGGGTCTTGTAATGGTACATATTTTTTTTCTCTCTGACTATACAAGCACAATAGTACACGTGTAACTCTCTACTTTGGTGTTCCACACTTTTGGTAAAGAAAGAATAAATAGTGTGTACGTATAACGCATACAATCGGGTTTATTGCCAATGAGTAAGTAATAGCGTACATAATACATTGGTGTAAATTGTAAGCACTTTATGATGAACTTTGTAAAAAGTATGTGTATAAGCACGTGTTACTGTATCACGTGTACTAACTGGTAGCTCTCTTCTCAATCAGCAGCCAACAACAAACAACAAACTACCCATCGGCATTTTGCCCTACTTTGCTCTTCTTTTCTTTACACCAGTTTATTCTCCTTGTTTTCTCACACAATTCCCATTTGTGAGAAAAACATATAGGGGATACGAGCACATCCGTTTGAAAGACACACATCTACAGCATAGTTGACAGAAAATTTTTTAGCTACTTTGACGACTGCATTTTTGCTATACCGGTTGCATATAGAGAAAAGGTGTGATAAGCAAACTTTTATCCACTTTTGCTTCCAAACAAACACTTGATTCGGTGGTAGACTATATACTTCACCCACCCAGCATGCATAAGTTTGTCCGCTGATGACAAGCTTACCTCCATCTGATAATCAAATGACCGATACTAAGAACAAATTTACTGGATCTGGTTCCAGAACTCCGACCCCTCAACAACAACAGCAATCACTCGGCTTCAACAAGAGGACTAACGGCAAACGAGTACAAAACAATCGTAACAAATTCAGAAAGTATGACCACAGAAACGATAATGAATTAACTCCATTGGAATCACAATTGACCCAAGGTCGAAAAGTGAATGGAAATAGCCGCAAGAATCAAATCTCCATCAATCATTTGTTAGATTTTCAATCGTACCGTGATACCGAAGAATATGCTATGAATCATCAACGGGATCGTGCCAGGCGGAGGTCCAGCGGCAACAAGAAAAATCATCCCATTAAGGTACAATTATCAGGTATGAAGTACATTAATGTCAATTTTAAATTTGTGGTTGATTCAAGGCTGGATTACAAAGTTCAACAGTTGGATCCAAATGTTCCAGTTGATGTGGCCAACATCATATCAATCATTGCTCCAAAAGCTAGCTGCCCAATTTGTCTAACTGATGATATAGTTGCCCCTCGTATGATAGTCTCGTGTGGTCATATTCTTTGTTTGAAATGTGTCTTGTCCTTGTTGGAGCAAGAAGTTCCGAAGGCTAAGAAACGAGAATCTGCAGCAATTGTGGAAAAATATCGCGAATGCCCCTTGTGTTTTTCCGTTATTCGCAAGCAGGAGTTGAAGCCGGTGATTCTTCAGAATATCTATGAGCAAATCGAAGTGCCTAAAGTTCGTGAGGAGGCTGTCTTAACCTTGATGATGAGAGATCTGCACAAGATTTTGTCTTTGCCGAAAGCAATCGCTGTGTCGAACCATGTGACTGATTTCCCTGATATCAATCAGACAGAGTTGGCGTCGTACCTGAGAATTTTCAAAGGTGATTTTAATTACATGACATCGTTGTACGAGATAGAAAAGGCTCAAATTGTGGCCAACTACGAAGAAGAGAAAGAATTGTATGGTGATGATCTGGCTTTAGTTCAGCAAGCTTTGTCTCACATAGACCAAGAAGTGGCTGATTGGACGTCTAAGTTGGCTGCCACTTTAGACAAGGAGCATAAGCATAGTCATCAACATGATAATGCGTCATCTTCACCTCCATCACATCAAACGTTCTATTACTATGAAACCGGATTCAATGCCGGATGTACATATGTACTTTCGCCATTAGATATGAAGATTTTGAAATCGACCTATTCCAACTATGAGAGCTTGCCTACTAGTATCGTTGCCAAAATTGAAAACATTCGTTATGAAGAGTTGACTCAGGAGACATCAATGACTAAATACAAGTACCTCAGTCATTTGCCCATCGGCTCACAGATTGGATTCCTTGAATGTGATTGGAATCATAATGAGTATGTTTCACAACCAATCTGGGAGGCGTACAAAAATGATTTACTCAAACGATCAAAGAATTCAAACAAGAGGTTCCTTAGAGAGGAGAGAAATCGAAGACGTGCTGAGTCGGAAGAGGAATTCAGATTGAGACAGTTTTATATGGAAGAGAACGGATTAACAAGTGAGGATCTAGCAAATGGTGGAGGGTCATTTTCAAGTTTTGATCTTGGTAATCGACTTGCAGGTTTATCTGTTAATGGAGGTGTTATGCCACCTTTGTCGGATAACCCACTATCAACTGAAAGTGAAAATGATGCCAACAATGACGGTGAAAACGAGGATGCTGTAGTCAATGAGGAAGATGGTACATATACTACCACTGTTTGGGGCACAAAAATCAAAAAGTCACAAAACGTTATTAACAATTTCCCTGAAGTTGCTATTGAAGATGAGTGGGATGATTGGGATGCCGACGAATTGATTCGAAAAGCTCGCGAAGAGAATAACGAGAATAATGGCAGAAGCGAAGCAACAAGTAGTAGTGGTATTGGCAAAGGCAAGCAGAAGAAGAAGAAGAAAAAGTTGATCTTGATGTCATCGTGAAAAAGCTGTATTCTATTCAATGAAATTAAAGAAAACAGCTTAATCTATAAAAGATTATAAATAGTATTTAGGTAAAACGGTATAAAGGAAGTAAAGGTACAAGGTATAAATCAGCTTTCTTCAATTCAAAAGTAGTTTCTTCAACTTATTGGAATCAATGAAACCAATTGTGGTAACAGCAACATTACAATTCAGCAATACATAATCAATGCTTTTCAGCGTTTCATCAAGAACAATATGATGATTTCCTGTTGCGTCACGTTGTTTCTTATTTCTGCTGAGAACCTTGTCTACATCATCGTTCTTAAATTTAAAGCTTGCGTGATCCCTTGAACTTTCCACATCTTCAATGACTTCAACAATTTGCCCGTTGAGTTCCATTTCGAAATCAATTACAGGAATATCAACTTCAGACTCGTGTATTTTTGGAGATTTCTTATCCAGAATCATCACCTGGTAATCCAAGTCTGTAGTGGGACTAGTTTGACAAAATGCATGACGGAAATTCATACTGGGGAACTGGAAATGTAATCCAATTGTGGAAACAGATCCATCAAGTTTAGCATTGTTACTAGAACCAAGCTGAGTAAATTTATTCACTAATGAAACCACGTGCCTGTCAATCATCTTGACATTTTTAGTATATACATTCAGATTCGACAATTGGAAATCAACATCGCCAAAAGCTGTTCTGAAATACTTTTCGTCTTGATAGTAAACTTGATGGTAGTCTTGAGTCGAGACAGCAATGGCATCAACTTTCTCGGCATTCACTTGATTTATCATAGATGTGATGACTTGTTGATGGTGAAGTCCTTCATTGGGTCCAATAATGACCAAATCTATATCAAATTCTGGGTAGTGCTTTGGAATGAGTAAATTCATGGCAATATTCAAGGCATTCACTGCATCACAGTTAATATACCATGCATTGTGATTACTTGGATCCTGTCCGTATTGATTGTTGAGCACGAGATCTGCTTCCTCTTTGGCTACTTCTTCTTTCAAGACGTCATCCTCAAACACTACTTGCTTTGCTCGTTTTTGATTGTCATTGCTCAATTTTGTATAGTACTTTTGGTGTACTGGCAACAAATGTCCATATTCACCACCATCTTTAATATCTTTTATACCAGGTGTAAATTTACTAGGAAGCGGCAAATTCATGTTCTGTTTGTATAAAGGAGCAATCAAGACAACATTATGACCATGTTGTTGTAGATGTGATTGTAGAAATCGTACATCTTTTGAAGTCCAGTCATCAATTGATGTGAGAAGAATATTAAGTGAAAACGTGGTAGTAATGATACATTGAAATATTAGCTTGGAAGCAATTAGTCTCATGGCTCGCTCGTGTGTGTTGTTCGAAGATGTATGCTTTGATGTTAAAGGTATGCTGGAACTGATGCGCTCATGAAAGTGAAAAGTCACCTTCTCTTTCTATTCTACTCAATGTGGGCATGCGTGTTTCTATTTATACCCCTTTCCATTGTGGTGCACGTTTTCCCTCTCTTTCCATTTTAGTTTCATCTTTGTGTGAGCTTTCATATAGTAACGGGTGCAAATCAAAGAATATTGAAAACGTGCGTATATTGTTTTAGTGGCATGGGCGGCTAAATACGAATTGTTTTCTAATTTTATGGAAAGTTTTGAGTTTTAAGTTTTGTTCATTACCCTCGTGGGTTGGTTACACAAAACATGAGGTTATGGCGTCTAAATTTACACAGTTTTATATGAGGGATCCGCACACATCTCTAAACCCCATTCCCTTCGCAAACCTTACCATGTCTATGCTCTGTTTATCTTGGACGAGATACTACTTTTTGGTGGCAGCTTTGAATTTACCTCAAAGCAAGGTGTGTGGGTTTTCGTTTGATTCAAAAAATTGAAACCTCAGTTATGAGCCTTATTTTTTGTGTTATTTCCTTCAATACACGTGTGCACCTTATGCGTGCAATTAGGAAGCTGCGTTTTCCTCCTCGCATTGATTGTATCTGAGGGACCAATTACGTCAAGATATAGCCGTGCTATATGAGCCACTTAAGACTATACTCTGTTCTATTTTTGGAGTTTATGAAATCAATGCTCTATAAAATAATTTATTCTACTCAAAATTCTATTTACGTCTACGTCAAGTACGTAAATATATTGAACTGATCTAGTTTACTCTTTCACAAAGAAATTGAGATAATCCAATTATGATCATATCCCTTTCACATGTTAATCAAGTCAACAATCAACTTTTGATCTTCTTCGCTCAAGTTGCCAAATAATTTCTGAAAATGATTGGCATCATTTTGTTGAAGGTCATGTAAATACACATTGAAAATTTCAAATACGTTAACTTCATCCAACGGCGTTGTTGCTAAAGGATCTTCAAATATATCCTCATTACTGGAATCAAAAAATCCCAGGTGGGCCAATTCTGCATTCTCTGCCTCAAGAAATTCAGTGTATCTACGGATCGCGTCTTCATCCAAATCTTCTTCGCCATCACCAACACCAACATGTTTCGTGTCATGATGATCTTCGTGACCTGCCTCATTGGCTTCGATGTCATCTAGGTCTTCTTCCCATTCATCGTCGCCATCATTGCCGAAACTAGTCGATGAAGGGAATCCTTGATTATCATTCAATCCATCAATGTCTTTTCTCTTCTTGTCCAATTCAGGTATGGCAGTTGATAATGCTTTCAACACTGCAACATACTTGTGGGAAATTTGCTCGACAATCTCCTGTGGTAAAGAGTCAACTTTGGACAAACTCATCAATCCCAATAATGTCAACTTCAAATCAAAAACCCTTGATAGTTGAGGGATCATTTCAAACCACTTGCTGAAGAACTCGACAAATTGGTTCGATTGTTGAAGCAACATGATAACTCCTTGACAGTTGTATATCATCGATGCAACAATAACATTGAATGAATTGACGGCAAAAGCACTAGTCAACTTCCTATTCGCCAATTTATCAAAATTCTCGAGATCAAAGCAAACAAACTTGGAGTTGAATGCGAATGCTTTTTCCTCCAAACTCAACACGAAAGTTTGAGCAAACTCGAAAGCAAGATTCAAGTCGGCAACACTTAGCTCAGATCCATCAGATATGATCAAACACCATATAGAAAACATTGCCTGGGACAACGTTTCATTCCTTTTCAACTCTTGTTTACCAAAAATTAAAAAATTTTGCAAACAGGGCATTAATTCCTCCACGTACAACAAAGCTGTGCCATTTTCAAAGCTCTTGTATAACAAATCAAAATTGGTCCACATGCGAGGTGTAATTGATCTCAACAAAAATATTGAGTTATCCATCAATTCACCAACCTCAGCATAAAATTCATCCATTTGATTTGAAAACACAAACACAATAACTGGAGAAAATATTTCCTCCAACTTGACACAAATCTCTTGAGAGTTTTCAAATGACAAGAGGACAGTAATCATGGTATTGATAAATCCGACAGCCGCCATAGATTTGTCTCCTTGATCGTCGTAGTTGGTATCCAAATCATCGACTTCGACTTGCGATGCATCGTTGATCTCAACCGCAAGTCGCATAAACTGGGATACCAACTTGGTCATCAAATCAACTCCAAATGGTTGCAACTGTTCAGAAAAATTTTCAACACATTCTTGCATCACTACTGAAATAGCATCATTATCGATTTCATTTGACATTTCCAAAAGTTTCGACATCGTGGGCAATACAATTGTTGATAACATCTGCTTAAATTCCTCAACGGGTATAAATGCTTGTATTGCTAATGCACTATTGAATTGAACTGGCAATGATACGTCAGGGGCATTAAAGTTTTGCAAAATACCATGAACCAAGGACGACAAAGTTTGAGGGTTGGTGAATGTGACATCTGAAAATTGCGAGCACACTTCAATCGCTCTTGCTTTGAGAAAATCATGCTTTGAATTTAAATTGGGGATAACCAATGACGATAACATCGGTTCAATGGATTCATCCTTGGGCAAATAACCTGAAATGTTTCCCAAAATCCTCAATAATCCTTCCTTCTTTCTTGCCGCATCCAAGGTTTCCTCAGGAGATTGTTGTTGCAATTGGGTCAATTCAGTTTGTATTAAATTAATGATTGGTTTCAAGCATGTTTTTCTGCGCTTGTGCAAGGCAGTAGCGATAAATCCTAGTGCTGCAGACTCGGCATTATCATAATCCCCTGTTATATCAAAACACAAGTTGATATATTCTTGAGGGTCTTCTTCGTAAATTTCCAAAGTTTGGTCTGATGGCACAATGACCGGGTATACTAAATGTGTGATTAATGTTTCAAAGTACGGTTTTATCAATGTCCAGGTAGGTTGTTCAATAATACAGTGGCTCAAAAACTCGAGGATTTGATAAAGAGCAGTCACACCTAACCACCGCTTCCCTTGGCAGTACTCCTCAATCATTGTTAAAAACTGTCGTATAAAGTGAGGGATAAACTCACTGATGAATAACTCATGAAATTCTTTGTAAGACACCTTCCTGGTTAAGTTGTTTGAAGATGCATATCGTATGAATAATCGCAAAATGTTTGCAATGGCCCACTTGTAACACTTGGATATCTGTAAAAAAGATTTCTCTTGTTCAGTCAAATTTGAGTTGGTTACATAGCTTGGAGGATTCATGCTGATTACTGAAGCGTGGAACTCGCCCCACGCGAAAACTTGGTCTCTGGTGCGTAATGGTTCAGGAAAATCGTAGTACGTAACAAACTTGTACGATTTGAGAACCATTTTCAAAATCTCTGCCTTGAGTTCGGTAATCTCTTCTCCATCTGCAACACTCTTTACCATCGAATCTCCCACTGTCAACAAATAAGGAAATACCTGATCAATGAGGGTGTACATCTTTGCTTGTTTCACTTGATTATCAGTCCATTTGAACTTTCTGGCTATTTCCATAAAACACAATATTGCCGTATATAAATGGTCTTCTGAGCTCAGCAGTTGTGTCAATAGTTCTCCTGTTTGTTGTAATAGCAGGTCCCAATTATCAAACTCCAACGATATCAATAATCTCAAAACTGGGATCAATTGTTGTCTAGTATGGTAATCACAAACAAGAATCACTGGTATTAAGCGATCCTTTATCACAGGTCTCTCGTCGTTATCTATGCGAAATTTATTTGATTCATCTTTTATCTTCCAAAACTTGATGACTATGTTTTTGAAATACACAGCTGCAGCTTTTTTAATGTGAACTGGTGTATCCGATTGAGCTAGTATATCCAAACAACACCCGAGAAATCCAGGCTGTGTAGACAACTCTCGAAGCTTTCCCTCTGCATTATTTCTCGCCTGAACATCAGTGAGTAATGTGCCAGCAAAGCATTCGAGAATCAAACTTGAATTGATCATTGTAGTCATTATACCTTGGAGAGGGTCTGTTGACTGTTTTTTATCAGCTTGTGTAATCGAAAAATTTTAACAAAATTTTTATCTGTTTTATTTTTTTTTTCTTCTAAAAGTCATGTGACCCATGTGATGAGATTGTGTTGTTTTCCCCCCTATTTATCCTCGAGTCCAGTCAAAGGTAAGGGTCTGGTTTGTACTTTTTTGAAGTGAGTTGTTGGGCCAATGATTGGGGGTGCGTTATCTATACTAGATTGCTAAATAAGTGACAAGAGTGTAACTCATCAAGCGAATCATCTTTCTCAAAGAATATCATTTCATGAAATATAAAGATTAGACAACTCCATGGTTCTGCTCAGCTCGGAGTTGTGCCATCCCCCTTGGCAAGGAAATAGCTCTCAAATCTAAAAGGCATTGCTTTAAAGAATAGACTTCCCGAAAATTCACATTGCATTCTCCATTAACCATCCGCTTTTGCTCTTTATTATGCTTGACTTCACTAATGGGAATATTACAACATTGTACATGTTGGCTCGCCACAAAAGCTTATTTTTGCAACATTAGACTTTAGATATTCAAGCAAAACTATTCCGATGAGCAACGGCAAGATAATAATAGATAAAGTGACCCTTGTAGTTATTTACATTACAGCACTGAGCAACCTCATCTCTGCGGAAGGGTTCGGAAAGTGATAGGGCCTTAAGGGGACAAAACAGAGAGAAACTAATGCAAGGTCAACAAGCCATCGCTGCTAACTTTTGGGGGGGAAAGTTAGTTTATTTGAAAATCAAACAAATAAAAATGTTAAAAGATGAAACAACAAATTGAGCTTCATTGATGATTGTTTAGCCCCGACTACATTATAGCACTTTTAGTGAAGCCAGGGTGTTCATGTACTCAATAGTGAATAATGTGATGAGGTCGGCCTAAATGAAAAGATCTCTTTCATTTTGAGTCCTCATTGAGCTCGTTACTGTATACTCTATTCCCCGAAAATTATTTCTCCTCAAATAATACACTTCGGTATTAAAAGGCGTTATTTTGCAAATGTTATATTTTCTTGGTTTCCTGAAGTTGCAAAAAAATAAAAATGTGTTTCTGTAGCCATTGAACCGGGGAATTAATAACAATTCTACGATCCCAACACCATCTTATCTTCCGATAATAATTATTCTTGGTAGAACTATTACGCTTTCGGAGCTATTCCGGATGAAACCCCATAACGAACTCTCAAAGCTAGTTTAGCATGTCGTTAATCACAAACGAATGTGCAGTATATATAAAGCCAGGCTTTCAACCACGTACAAGAAAGCTTTCCAGTAATTTAACAACTACTTACGATACTCATCATCGCTCCTAACTCACTATACTATGATTAGTCACTATTCTTCAATTTTAATTGTCATTTATATTTCACTTTGTGTTCACGTGACTGCGACCTTACTCAGCTCCTCCTCAAATAATCAAGAAAATTATTATGATTTTACAGAGGGCATTATATTCGCAATTGAGGATGCAAATGAACAACAAGTCAGCTGCTTGTTTCAAAATGTACCTTATGAGATCATAGAGTTCCCAAGTGTACCAGTCGTTGTTGGAAATGGAAACCTTAAAGACACAGTTGCGATTAGCACGGCGTCCTCAGAAATTGGTACTACCTCATCATTTGCCGTTACCGTTTCACAATCTTCGACTGTGGAGATATCAAAAACTACCAGCACCGTACAGGCACCACTCCCAACAACAACAACCACAAACAACGAACCTGGCTGGCTTTTTGGCTGGAATTTTCGTGACCAAACTGAAGGAGAGTCTAGCGGAATGCAATCTCCAGATATGGAGTTAGATGTACTGAGTGTGGTGCCGGAAACGGATTCCCTCTGGAAAGTTACATTCCGCATCAAGTCAGTGTCTGATTCCAAAAAATTAACTGCAATGTATGGATCCTGGGGAATTGTTGTTGATTTGGGGTTTTCAAACAATGGCTATGCGACCTCATTGCGATTGTATGGATTGGACGCAGAGTATGCGTATGCCGATCCATTCGATATGCAAGCAACTATTTTTGTGACTCCCTCATTGCATGGTAGTTATTTTTGTTTGCCAGATGATTTCGGGTTTACCTACCAAACAGTAACACCACTGACCTCACAATCCGATGATATTCATTCTGTTTTCCAATATTTTGTAAATCCCGGTATCTTGGAAACACATGCAGAAGCTGGAGTTGCTGGCAATCAAGCTGATTTCGGGGGTCTTGACTACACTAAGAGACGCGGTGTTTCAAACTTTTGCTGGAAAATTCCTTACTGTTTCCTGGCCAAATCTACAACTTCATCTTTGTCATTGGCAACTGAAACCTCCGAATCAGTATCAATGGCGGAAACTATTGTCGAGATTTCAGCGGAGTCGGCAGTGAATTTGGTTACCACCTCAATTATGGAACCTTCTGTTGAAACACCTTTTTCGTTAGAATCTGGAATAGCCAGTGAATCCGAAACGTTGGAACAATACGGCTCTGAGTCCCTTGAGCTATCAGCAGAAGCACCTTCTGTTTCATTACCTACCGAATCTACAACCGAGTCATCATCTGAGCCATCATCTGAGCCATCATCTGAAGTAGCATCAGAGTGGACAGCCGAATCATCATCTGAGCCATCATCTGAGCCATCATCTGAGCCATCAACCGAGCCATCAT
>OGTJ01000042.1_pt1 | contig 102967 bp, 49 predicted proteins | sample 1574611 | NCBI WGS metagenome assembly OGTJ01 (sample SAMN03295858, study PRJEB24534) | human gut metagenome | isolation source: fecal sample 1 from infant 9 | host: Homo sapiens | place: USA: Pittsburgh, PA | collected 2014-07
TTGGTTCTCCAGTTGGTTCTCCGGTAGATTCAGATCCACTACCACTTGGTTCTCCGGTTGGTTCTCCGGTAGATGCAGATCCACTACCACTTGGTTCTCCAGTTGGTTCTCCGGTAGATTCAGATCCACTACCGCTTGGTTCTCCGGTTGGTTCTCCGGTTGGCTCTCCGGTAGATTCAGATCCACTACCGCTTGGTTCTCCGGTTGGCTCTCCAGTTGGTTCTCCCGATGACTCAGATGCAGCATTACTTGAGACTTCTGAAGTACTACCCGAACTAATCTTAGTTTCATCAGAGTTAGTCAAAGGCTCAGTACTTGTTGCACTTCCAGAACCCAAACCGGTCTCGCTGCTGAATCCAGTAACAGTAGATGAAATTTCTGTTTCAGATGGTTCAAATGTGGTGATCGTGCTTGACGAACTTCCTGATTGAGTAATAATACCAGTTTCAGTCTCAACCGAACCATCTGTTTTTGTAACAATCCAAGTCGTGGTAAACACCGTTGTCTCTGTCGTGGTGAACGTGTCTGTCACCGTTGTAGTAGAGTCGTACGACAAGGTATCAGACGATTCAGGTGGAGAAACCGATCCAGCGCCAGTCTCACTGGAATTAGGCAACAATCCAGTATCTGTAGCACTTGATGAAGCTCCTGTTTCAGATGGTTCAAATGTGGTGATTGTGCTTGACGAGTCTCCCGATTGTGTCACAACGCCGGTTTCAGTTTCAACCGACCCATCTGATTTGGTTACGAGCCAAGTGGTTGTAAGTACAGTTGTTTCCGTCGTGGTGAAAATGTCTGTAACCGTTGTGGTCAGATAGTACTCAGGGGACGTTGATGTGTTGTCCAAGGTCTCTACAGAAGGCTGCGTCGAGGTCGGGGTTGATGAAGTCTCTGTTTCTTGATTTGTAGACAAGAGCAGGGTTTCAGCCCTTTCGTCGGGATCGACACCTGGAATTCCTGGTACGGACTTGCATGGTTTACACTCTGATGGCATGCCTGGATTTGGTGGTGGACCATTGTATTGTACTGCACCATTGTATATTCCTGGTAATCCCCTACTTGTATCACTGACGATTTGGAACTTTGTAAAGTCATAGCCTGTACCAATTTCAAAGTTTTGAGTATACAACCCAACATACAATGTCAAAATACCATCTCTGGCATTGTAAGCCCATGGATTCTTTCCTGGTGTAGGGGTTGATAAAGTTGCTGTTAATCCAAGTTTGTTGGCGACGCCATTCTTGTCAGTACCAAAACCTCTAACATGGAAAGTTTGTGGATTGTTAGTCGATCCAACTGCCATGATCGATGTTTCACCACCATTCAAGTAAAAGATTTCACCCTCAGAGATTTGTAAATTGGTATTCATAAAGTAGAATGAAGCTTTACCTTGAGCAGTAACACAACCCGTTCCCAACATACCAGTGAGTTGCTTCCAGTTTTGATTGGTGAAACAAATTTGTCCATTGTTAACCATTGTCTTTCCGTCATAACCCAAGTAGGTATAGCTGTCACTCTTCATCAGTTGATAAAAGTGCATTAATCCATTATTGTGGAAATCAGGTGCCTTGATCCAACTTTCCATGGAACCTTGACCCGAAGCAGCAAAAAACAAATCACCGTTGTTTTCAAACTTGTTACCCATGATTTTGAAAATGTAGCCTGAAGCACCTTTGATAGCATTGAATGAGACAACACCATTGTTGACAAAACCATAGATTGAATCGTACAAGGTAGCAGACAAAGTAATACTAGGTGAAACCGCTGATACGTAGAGGCCACCATTTTCATCAACCTGAATGTTTCCGTGGAAATCTGATGCAGCGTTGTTGATGATGGACCAAATTGCTCCTGGAAATATATGCACATCTCCATAACCAACATTTTGGGTACCCCAGTCAATTGTCTTACCTCCTTGAAAATTCCTAGCCCACGCTGTGGCTATAAATAGCCACAATACTAACTGAGCTCTGAATAATGACTGCATTAGCAAAACACCGATGAGTTATTTGAGCAAAAACAGTTGAAATAATAGCCAGTTAAAAGGGTTTTAATAACTTTCACTTGTGGTTCTAAACTCTCTGAATAAGGGTATAATGTGATTCTCTTCATGCTATTTATACAAATTTCCCTGTGTAATTTGGTAGTTGTTGTTTTGAGTGCAAAAGTTACAGTGACAACATCTATCAATCGTAAGTACCGTTGAGTAGGGAAAAGGCAGTCTGAACATTTAAGTTTTGCATTAAAAAAATGGTTTAAAATGTGCATGCATGGAAACCCTGTGCTAGTGGCGTCCAAACCGATGAAATTTGAAAATGCACTTTGATAGGAGATTGCCTTTCCAATACATTCGTCTTCTGTGTTCGAAAACTGGCTCTTTTTAGACCCAACGACAGTTACTCGAAGGAAGCAGCTGATTGAGTTCCTGCTCGCCTGTGTGACACGGTTCCAATAGTTATTATTTAAGTCGCTTTGAATTCAACTATTGGAACGCGATTATTCGATAACGCCTCTGCCACCACAGACCCTAGATATGCGCTTCGTCGCCAATTACATTTAAAAACCTCCTGATACTTGCTTCTACCCTTCAACACCAAAAATAAGTTAACCCAAACACATATGCGTGACGAATTTGTAAACATACGAGCTCGATCAATCAAAGAAAGGGGTAGACAAAACCGGCGTGTTTTCCCCTTCCGAATTCAAACAGCGTCCCTTCGATGAATGCTTTACTTACGAATATTAGCAGCTCTGTGATAATTCTCATTTCACACAACCAATATTGTGGAGTCGCATGTTGTCTGTACCCTAAGACTTTGTTGAATAAAAACACGCCATTCATTTTCGATTGGAGTATTGAAGCTATCGCGTGCGTTCTATTTTGGTGTATACTTGTCATTAATCCCTTGGCTACGCAATGCAAATGCGCACCTCAAACTGATTGGATCTAGATTATAGTTAGGATTCTGTATTGCAAGGTAGTTTTTCATTCTTGCATTAATGCGGAAAGGCATGTAGCTATTTTTATCTCGTGAAATTCGTCTAATTTTAAGCAAAAGTATAGTACTTTGACTTCTGATTATCAACCTTTATGATTTTAAAAGTAATTTTTTGATGTACACAACCCTTCTCTTACTTTAATTGCAGTGAATTTTAAAATTCAAGCATTCCTAGACTAAAAATCTTGTTACTTGAGAATCTTGGAAAAACATACCGCCTCTCAATGCAACCAAAAAGGTAAAGGTTCTCAGTTCATGACATATTGATATGTGCTCGACACCCTATACGTGTGGTTGTTACTACGAACAAGAAATACGTAATTTTTACAATGCCATTCATCTGCTTTGGACCTTTTTTGATATACGCGTAATATTTTAAAATGATGTGACAACCCTGAGCCAAAATGGTCCCTCTTGAAACAAGCAACGACACCTAGAAAGAGTGCCTGAGCCACGTCAATTACCACCAGTGTGTCAGTTTTGTGTAGTTTTCACGTTTCTGTTTGATCATAGGGTCTATCCAAATCAGAATACTACTAATGCACTAGGGCGCCATGTTATTGTTTTGGATTGAAATGTTCGAATAAAGCACCCCTTTCCCACGACCTTGGAGACCCTTTTCGTGCTGTTTTGGTTGGTGACCCGTGAGTTTTTGTACAAGTGGACTCAAATTGGTAACTGCATTACCCCATTTAGTTAACGGTCATGCTTAATTTAACAACCTTTTACACTTCTGGTGTAAACAGAGACTTCCATCCCATCACTTGCTGAGTAGTGTAGACTTTACTGTCAAGATTTACGGAAGCTGAATTGTGAAGTCCCCTGGTCATTGCCTTTTAAGTTATACACGTTTTACCGAGATCGATACTGAGTCTTGAGAGAATCTCAAAGAAACTTCAAGTTTAGACATTTGTTGATCATGTGCAAGTTATCGATCTAATTGGAGCGCGATTTTGTCGTTTACACTTTCTTTCAGTTGTGCTTAACTTGTAGAAACATATATTAAAATTATCACAAATTGGACCAAAAATCTCATAACAAACAGAACTCATAGCAAACATTAACAAAAAAGCGCACTTCAAATCATCACAGCATAATAGATGACTAGTCGTACAGAACCGAAATCAACAAAAAGCAATAAAATAGGTCGCAAAAAAAGACACAATTGCGAAGAAAAAATCAACCTGTCAAGAACAAAACTAAATAAACCGAAACAAGCATCAAAACTTTTCATAACAAATGAAATTGGGATAAATAATTGAACATATCCAGAATCTTTCGATCCATAAAAGGGCAGTTAATAAAAAATCCCATCTCAAAGGATAAACAACATCATAAGCAGCATAAATAAACCCGTGAGCGAGGGGATCTTTGTCACCAGTACCCTCATAGGAGGTAGCTGCTGCCCCAGGAGACGAGCTCGATTGTGACTCGGTTGTAGAGCCTCCGATAGTGGTTATCGATTCAAAGACATCTTCCAATATCGAGCTTGGGTAACCACCATATTTTGTTGGGGAACTTGAACTCCGCGTAGGCGTAATTTTAGATAGTAATAGGGACCCGATTAAAGCTGAAGGAGACAAAGATGCAACAGAACTCACATCTCTATCAATACCAGCAAAATAGCTTGTAGAGTCTCCGGGAAGCTATGTGGGGATATCCGCCGAACTCTCCGTATTAGCAAAAGAGCTGATAGGAGTTTCAAGATTTTCATCACTCGCAAACTCCGCCCCAGATATAGATATTCCAGACATATGCAAAGGATTCGTACCAGTACTATCCTCAGCAGATTGGATGAACGACCCACTCACAGTGGTAGTAGTAACAACTTCAACTCCAAGCGAAATCGTGGAGGATACTCCGTTTATTCCCGAACTCGAACTAATGTGATTACTTTCGTCATCAGTGTGCCAACCAGCAAGTTGTTCTTCCAAGTCTTGTTCTGAAGTGACCAAAGTAAAACCAACACTCACAATTTGGCCCCTAGAAAAGGTGGACTCGAGGGTTGTGGTGAGCTGAACAATATCCACGGTCGAGGTAGAGTCAACCAATGTGGACGTGGATACACGACCAGTGGACTGATGATTCAAACCACTATCAAAAGCAATAGCGACACTCAACGAGGGGGGGTAACTGGAATTTTACCACCTTGTGAATGAATATGAGATAACGGGTGGTACAAAAGTCGTTAAAGTGGTGAATGAAGTACCAGATTGTGATACAAGTCCTGTCTCAATTTCAATGGGTCCTTCTGAGTAAGTCGTTGTCCATGTTGAAGTAAACTCGGTTTCGATTGGTTTCTCGAATGTAGTGAGTGTTGTTAACGATAGAAGCGTTGCCTTTACCGCACGAGGTGCAACTGACTTATAATGTTTTGCGAACGAAAGTAAGAAGAAAACACCGAACGTCTACCAATTCGAAAACAAAGGAAAGTGGCTTTATCAAGATTGAGTCTGGTGCACATTTACATCTGTCTTTTTGCTATCGAGAGCACTATGCAATGTACGTTATATTAATTGTGGCAAAATGGTGACCTTAAAAAGATCGCAAAAGAGGCGCTGCATTCACTGCATTTTCAGTTTCAAAAAAGGACCCACAAGCTGACCCATTTAAAATATAGGCAAATGAGACTCCTGTTCTCACACTCTTTTATAGAAATATATGAACCCAAATGGGATTTCCATGAATTTTCGGACTTCTTACGCAATTGTATGGTTTATGCGACCAAACACAAAATTGTAAATTGTAGAACCTACAATTAAGACAGAAAGATTTTAGTTTTAGATATAGTCAAGCTCTAGAACTTATACCTTGGGCGGGTGTATGTAGTCAGTTTCTGTCTCCATAGACGAGACGAAGATGTTCAATCTAACCGACCGCTGCTAGATATATTGCATCGAGTGGTGCCATTTTATGAGATGTAGAACTTAAAATCCGGGCTACTTTTTTTTACGAAAGAGAACGGGGCTTTCTACAAGTATGAGCTGATACTAGCGATCTAATTTCAACGATTTGTAGAATAGTAAATGAGGTGACCATGGGCGCTTTCTAATGGGGACATGCACCATTAAAGTGTGTATAGAATTCTCATATTGAACGAATATCAAATAATGCACCGCCATTATGGAGTAATTATTCATGAGCTCTTCGTTAATAAAAACCAAACAGCTAGAGGTATATCGGCAATTGCATAACGCATCTTGATTTCATCTCAAGAATGTTATTTGATAGCTGTAGTTATAGTGGTAAAAGTCGTATATTTATGCCTCATTCACCCTCTAAACTGTTACACATTCTATAGACTCGTATTTATACCTCGAAAATTAGGATATAAATTCCACCTTAACCCCATTAGCACTCCTCTTTTACTCCTCTTTAACAATACTCTGAAGGCAGTATTGATACCCGTGATAACCTTATTTATACTCGGTAATGTACTCCGATATACCATTAGTATGGTGTTTCATGTATCCATATTATTTATACTCAGTATCGTTATTCTCTTTATTAGGTAGTGTCCAAACAAAATGTGCCATTAAATGTGAGAAGTCAACGTCGTATCTAGTGTCGCGTAAAACCACGACACACATTTTCTACTTGTCCTACTTTAACTCATCAACCAGATTTTTGCGAAATGAACTAAACATGAGAGAAGGATCACCGAGATGTATATTATACAATTCCACAGTGTTTATACCCGTAACAATTTTTTTTTACTTTTTGCTTTCACGGATAGTAGATCGGTTGCGAAATGGGACTATCAATTTTGTTGAATTTGTTGCAAAAATTCAACAAAATGAGGCATGGATGATTACCAAAGGATAACTTCCAATTTTGGTTTGTGTAAGCTACCCGTGATTGTACACATACGATCGTCTTACCGTAGAGACCAATCACTTTTTGTAAAATATCACTTTAAGTTTTACCAGAAGTTAGAGCATTTTCCTTGTAAGTATTTGGTAATCAAAGACATATATATCAAAAACAACACACGCTCAAGACACTCCATTCTTGAATAAAAACTTCATACATTCTCCTCCTTATTCATCTCTTGAATCTTTTAATCAACAAGTACACAACCACGGCAAGAAAGATCCAATTCCAAGCAGATACACCAAACACACCACCACCACCACCGTGCAACTGTGGATCCAAACTTGGATCACCTAGTCATTTCGCATCACCGTATTTGGGGGGATACCCATTCAACTCTACCCCACTAGCTGATTCACAACTACACCACTGGTCTTTAGGGACATTGTCCATTGCACGAGGAATGTGTAATCCACATCCTACCCAGGTAGCTTTCACTGATGTTGAGTTGTTAGTACTAGACGATGCGGAATAGTCTTGTGTTATACATACGGCAAATTTGGCACTCTGCTGGTCTACACATTTGAATTATGCTCTGATATATGTGAAGGATGCTTCGTGAAAAAAAAAGTGGGAGAGAAATATGATGCGATATTGTGGCGTTTTCCCGCCAAGAGCCGCACTTGAAATCTCCGTAATGGAGGGTTCATTCTATATTCAAGCTATACATGGTCTAAAAATCATACATTTCTACTTATCCCGTTGTCCCAACTGTTGTTCTTCCTTTCTTAATCTCTCTTCCTCCTCTAATCTTAATTGCTCCTCTACATCTAGATTCTCTTGGATATTCCACAATTGAGCATACAAGGATTCAGGATCACTCAATAATTGTGCATGCGAACCTTGTTCTTGTATATGACCTTTATTCAATACGATGATCTTGTCGGCATCGGCAATCGTTCTCAACCTATGAGCAATAGATACATTTGTTCTATTATCACGTTTGAAAATGGTTCTGATTGTCTTAAGCAATGCTTGTTCGGTATGGGTATCCAATGCTGATGTTGCTTCATCAAAAAATGTAATTGGGGCATTTTTAAGCAAGAGTCGAGCAATGGCCAATCTTTGCTTTTCTCCACCGGAAATCATCATGCCTCGTTCTCCAACAATGGTGTTTTCACCATCGGGTAAATCTTTAATTAAATTGTCAAGTTGGACGAGTGAAACAACTTGATGAATTTGTTCGTCAGTGGAGTTTAAATCACCATATCGGATATTTTCAATAATTGTATCGTTGAAAAGTGGCGTTTCTTGTGGGACAACTCCGATTTTTTTACGTAATGATTCGAGTGACACTTTGGTGATATCCTGTCCATCGATCAAGATGCGACCCAGATCAACATCGTAGAATCTAAATACCAATCGTAATATCGTCGATTTACCACTTCCCGAGGGCCCCACCACAGCTACTTTTTGTCCCGCGGGGATTGTAAATGATACATTTTTCAAAATTGGCCGGTCTGGATGATATCCAAATGTGACATTTTCAAATTTGATCTCACCGGGGGTAGATGCATTCAATTGTAATTGTGGAGCACCTTCAACGTCTGTGATTTTGATGGGGACACTTTGTAATTGGAACAAGTTTTCCATATCGAGTAAACTCTGTTTCAATTCTCGATAAACACTGCCCAAAAAGTTTAGTGGGACACTTAATTGGAAAACCAATTGATTAATCAAGACTAAGTCACCCACGGTTAATCCACCGGACACAACTCCCTGACATCCCATATACATCATTGCCGTAAGAGCCAGGGTGAAGATGAAATTCTGACCTGCATTCAAGTACGCCAAACTCGTGGCAACTTTAACCAGGGCATTTTGGTACTTTGTCAATGCATTATTATATTTCGACAGTTGGAATGCTTCATTGTTAAAGATCTTGACACTTTCATAATTGATCAATGAATCCAATGCCACACTGGCAGCTTGATTATCAGCATTATTGGCCTGTCTTCTGAATTTGGTCCTCCATGCCGTTGTTTTAATTGTGAAGATGGAGTAGGCCAACATTGTACAAAATGTCATTGCTGCAAACGGCAAACCATAATTGTAACTCAAGATCCCACAAACAATACTGATTTCGAATGTGATTGGTATAATGTGAAACACCATAGCCGTAAGCACATAACTGATACCTTTGGTTCCTCGATCAATAGCACGTGTTAGCCCACCAGTTTGTTGCGACAAATGGAATTGTAAATCCATATTCAATAACCGATTAAAAGTGTTTGACGCGACTCGTTTAATGGCAGTTTGAGCCACACTTGCAAATATGGCGTTTCTCAATTCTCCAAACAAAACAGCACCAAATCTAGCACCTCCATAAGCGAGGATTAATGATCCAATCACAGTGGATAATACGCCAACTTCTTGAGTCCAATTGACATTCATTTGATCAATGATTTGCTTGAACAAAAATGGAACTTCAACATTGAGCAATTTGGATCCAATTAATAGCGACACGGCAATGAGGACTCTGATTTTGAATCTGGGATTGTCTTTAGGCCATATGGTTTTGAATAATGATCGCATCATGAATAATTCCGATGTAGAGACTTTTCTGCCAAAAAGGGAATATGAAGACGAGTCGGATTTAGCCTTCTGTGATTGTGCTGTGGTTGCTGCTGCTTCCTTGGGGATATTGATTTTCGCTGGAGTAGGGTTTGCATCACTTGGTCCATGAAGTAATTGAGCGGTTTTGGTGAATGTCCGTATCGGTGTTGGCCTGTAACCAAGTCGAAGTGTATTGGCCAATGGAGATGCGGACCTTCTTGCTAGCAGTGTATTCAGTTTTGAAAACAATGGCCATGCTTGCTTTATTGAACATCTTAGGAGAAGCATAGCTGTCTAATAACATGTAAGGAAAGAACCAGTGGTTTGATATCTGATAATAAAATAGTGGTTATGGGAATTCTGAAAAAAAAAAAAAACAAACTGAGAAATAATCAATGGGACAAGATCTGAGTAAAAAGATGTGGCGCGCAATTTGAATTATTTTGAATGGAGTTATCGACTACACAGCTAAAATCACTCACGCGGTGTATATCACTCTGGCTAGGTGCGGGTGAGTAAACTTTCTCCACCAGAATGCTAATTCTGAGGCATTGGTGTAGGTATTGTGCAAGTCAACGAGCTTAATATCCTTCATAAGCATGCTTCGACCCATCACAAAAAGAGCGAATACTTCCCTCATTCAAGAACGTAAATGAATGAAGCCAAGCCATAAGTATTCTACGAGTTATGTTTGCTACAAAAATAACTCAAGTTGAGTACCTAATTGGGGTAAACTCCGTTCGGACTCGGCCCCGCGATTTAGAGAATCTATAATCTCAACAAACCTAAAATGTTCTACCCTACACAATATTTTTTTTTTTTTTTATTCTGTAACGTCATTACATAAATAATTGTCCTTCTCTATATAGCATATAATAATACCACGGCTATTTCACCACTTATTGTTTCAATTCTTTCAAACTTTCTTCCAAAGCCTTTTCAAAACTATCAATATGACCAGCATAAACCGAGTAACCCATATGACCAACACGGAAATACTTGCCCACCAACTTCTTATGAATACCACCAGCAACAGTGTACCCCTTTTCACCCAATTTCTTCAATAAGTCAGGTCCATTAACACCTTCGGGGAAATAAACTGCAGTTAATCCATGAGCGGCAACTTTATCATTCTTGGGCAAGATGGTTAAATCTAATTCTTTAACTTTAGCTTTAAACTCATCCGATTTTTTAGCTTGAGTGGCTAATCTCTTGTCCAATCCTTCGGCAAAGATTTCTTCCAATGATGTCTTCAACGCAGTAATTGTTTGCACTGCTGGTGTAGCGAAATAAGCACCTGATCCACTTTCGTAAGCCTTCATGATTGGTGTCCATCTTTTCAAACTGGCAAAGAATGTTGTATCCTTTTCCTTGTTTAATGCTTTAGACAAGGCACGTTCACTAGCGTAAAAAATTGATAAACCAGCTGGCACACCAATAGCCTTTTGTGAAGCAGTCAAGACAAAGTCTAATCCCCATTTATCGAATTCAATGTCCTCAACACCAACAGAGCAAACCCCATCAACAATGATTAAAGTTTCTGGTGAGACTTCTTTAACAACTTTACTTATAGCTTCAACGTCAGAAACTACTGAGGTGGAGGTATCGACATGAGTAATGGTGATTGCTGCATATTTCTCCTTTTGCAATTGATCCTTAATCTTGTCCAATGGAACAACATCACCAATTTCAGCAGTAATTACATCGACATCAGCACCATAAACTTTCAAACATTCAGCAAATGAGTCAGAAAAGAACCCAGTTGACAACACAAGCACTTTTTCACCAGGTTCAATAATGTTTGTAGCAGCTACATCCCATCCCAAGGTTCCTGATCCACTCAACACATAACCTTGAGTATTTGCATCAGTAGATTTAAACAATTTGCGCAAGTTTTGAAGCACGTATTGGAAAGTGTAAATAAAATCTGGTGATGTATGAGCCTGAGATGGAATAGCCATTGATGCAAGAACATCATCACTAAATTCAATTGGACCTGGAATTAAAGTCAATCTGTGTTCTGGTTGTTTGTATTGGAATGGAGCTGGCATTTTAAACACTGTGGTGGATGATGATAATGGACGACGGTAATTGAGTAATTGAGTGATTGATTTGGTTCTAGCTGTTGTTTTTGGTGTTCTGAACCAAGTGGTTAACATATACAATGATATAAAGAGCAAAAGAACAATCAAGCAATGAAAGCGTTTGTGGATGAATAAAAGCATTTTCGAAAAAAAAAAACAAAACAGAATTCAGCGTTAAACTTGTCTGATTGGGGGGGAGCGATTGAGTGAGAAGAATGAGTGGGGTGACTAACAAAGAAAGCGAGACCGGGGCGAACGAGACACAATGAGCAACAGAGTCAGGAATGTTACACAAAAAGTTGACTCGGTTTGTTTTTCTAATATGGAGATAACCGAGGAAAAAGAGTAATGAGACGGAATCTTCCATCCTTTATGGGATATTCCGAGTAATGAAAAGTATTTTGTACATTCTAACAATAATTCAAGTCAATTGACATAATTACAAACTACCAACTTCACACAAACGCCCACTCAAAACCTATTCTTCTCTTCCCTTACTTGATGTCGAACGTGAAAATATATATGGGGATAGTTTCTCATAGTGAGAAAGGGTAGTGCGTCGTGACACGAAAAAGAAATTATGACGTACATTTGCACCTTCTTTAAAAAACCACGCTACCATATATGCAACTGACACAAATAGGGTAAGGGTGTGTCTTTGCAGTTGCAAAGAAGATACTTTTATTTGGCAAATAGAGAGGAGAAGAAAGTAAGGAAAGGGTACTTACAAAATACACAAGAAGCAAAAACCTGTATGTGGTCTTAAGTTGCAGAAACCACACAACTGCTCCTATGCTTAACCAACGAGTGTGATATGTACTTTGATGGTGTAAGTCGGTGACATTCCCGCCACCACTCCAAAAACCCTGACCTCATTGTAAAATCCCATACCTTTACTTACAACATAACAAAAAAAAAACAAGCAAACAAAAACAAGTGCGGAGTTAAATAACTTATTTTCACACACACGAGCATCCATTGTTCATTCTGCTGACTGGCGGATTAACCACCATGTTCACTGAATAGGGGGAATGGGAGGAGGGTGACAGATCGCATCGACGCTCTTTTCCACCGTTGTAGTTTCCTCTTTTTTTTGTTATTCCACCAACACCCATTGCATTTTCCTTAATTTAGCTTCAATCCAACTTGTGTCAAGATTTACCTCCAACTTTGTCCCTTTATTTACCTTAACACCCCCATGGATGAAAAAAACTCCCTCTTGTATCAGAGCCAAGATTTAATACACACTTGGAACAACAACAACAACAACTTTGATTTGAAAATAGAAAAAACAAATTAGGTATCATTAGCTGTGATCTCTCTCCTTTCCACACCCCCCATTCCCAACTCTTCTTCTCAATACAAGGTGTAAACATTTGAAATCTCTTTCTCCAACACTTTACTTTGTGAACAACTGGTTCAAAAATTTTTCTTTTATCCCCATCAAATAGGATTTGCTAACTCTTCTTTGAAGTTGTCGATTTTCAATTCCAGGTGGACGATCAAAGCTTGAGAAGAGAAGCCAATCGATAACCCACGTTTGGTTAACAATTTATTAGACACGATTGAGGAATTGACTTGAGATAAAAGCGTTGCCGAAAATAGAATCAAATAGACATTAGCAATTATCGACAGGAGTTTCTTTGAACAAATGTCAGATGTAATCACAACGACAACTAGTGAATCAACAATTATGATGTCACCCAATTTGCCCACCAATTCAAGGGAGTCCACCACCACCACCATCATCATCGCATCAACAAATTCAACCGGTTCTTCAGCCAACTTGACTACAAATTCATCAGATTCAACGGCCAATTTGACAACAAACTCTTCAGAGTCAACAAACTCTACCAATTCACACCATTCAACCCATTCAACAAATTCCACACCAACTACCAATACACCAGCAACGTCAACTTCAACTAGTGATGATTCAGAGAGTGTGGATTCCGAAGTTAAAGAATTGATTAAAGGTCGTGAAAGTTTGACCTTTGGACCAGAAGCGTTAACAAGTATGGCTAAGGGGCTGCAACAACAGCAGCAGAAACGACAACAACAACAACATGGTGGTGATGGTAAAGCTTCCAGTGTTGATTTGACAGTGTCGTCATCGTCAAATATGCTGTCAATGAGCCATGGGCATGGACATGCACCACCAATGCCTTATCATTATGGCAACTATATCCGACTAACTGATCAACAAGGCAATATATTCATTTTGCATCCAAACGGATACGCAACCCCAGTGAGACAAATTACTGGACATATAGGGGGAAGTGGGTATACTAATATGTTGACGCAACAACTCTATGCTCAAAATTCAATTCGGAGTTTTGCAGCAATACCGGCACCGCCGCCCATGTCTTGCAATCAACCGCCATCACAAATGCCACCACAAATACCACCACAAATGCCAACATCCTTATCATCACAAATAAATTCCCATGGTGTCAGTGCTAATACCAATGGTGGGTATGTATCTTCATCAAATGCAACAATGATGATGACATCATCCAATACAGCAAACACAAAAGAACCGTCCTCTGATGTTGGAGCCCATTCTGCTGGTGTTACCGCTTTCCCAATATTCCCATATCCCCCTCAGCCAGGTTTGACAATGACCCCTTCAACAACATCATCCTTGACACGGTCACCATACAGAAAGAATTTCCGAAAATTTAGACATTTGGGAAGCCATAGTTCTAGGCGCGGTGGTGGTGGAGGAGGAGGAGGGGATGTCGGTTCAAATGGACGGCATTCCAATTTACACGAGGTGCAAACTTCGATTTTAACATTGGCGCAATTTTGTGGTGATTTGGATTTGGGCACCACGAATCGGTTTGGAAACTTGGATTCAACTTCAATTATTATCAATCTGAGTAGTGCCAATATCAGTTCGAGATCTAGTTTTAGGAGTGTTTTGCATCTAAAGCCAAAATAAAGATGAGGCAAGAGGATTTTGTTGCCAACAGAGAAGTCAGCTAAAAATGATGATTGAACATGAATGCTCCTTCAGTTATGAGCTTGGCGTCTCTGTTGATTCGGATAAAGCAGCTAATGGAGAAGAAAACTTGGTGATTGCTTATTTGGAGGTGTGGGTTCTAATTCATTTTTGTACACAAATATATTGTTTATTTTGCATTACTTGATGATGATGATAATTGTTGGTGGTGGCAGATATCGAGTGGGTCTAGGTGGTTGGTAATTGATGTAGTAAAGTCTGAGTAATACAAGTATATATATATATATACTAATTCATATACATTATAAATATCAGTTGAAGAGTGTGATTGCAAACCGCATTGATCTCTGCGCTTAATTTGTGAAAAGTTTCAGTCGCGAAGTTTTTGAAGCATATGCTACAGGAAAATCCCCCTACAAGACGCCACCACCGACCTAACAATCGAGCATGTCTACGCATAATTTAAATGAAGCGGTGGATAATTTCACCACATCTTTGATTTCGGATATCCAATCCAAATCGTCAATTGTTGAAATACAAGATGTAAAAATCACCAAAAATGACACTATGAAAACAAAAATTGATAAACTTTTAATTATACTACAACAGCCCAATCATCCACCAGTACTATGTCACGGTATCACTCGTGATGTCCAAAAACTAATTTCGATAATTGAGATTGTGAAACAAAAACACCAGGACCAATTGGCTAACGGATCTAGATCGAAATTGCATCAGTATAATTGCTTACTACGAGTACGAACTAAAGAAAATCCATACAAAAAACAGTCCAAGTCTAGTAGTAGTAAAGAATCAGAAGCCGAAGTTGAAGTTGTTGATTTCACCAAGGCTTTGAAAGTTGCTGGCGCCAGGCAAGAGGATAGGTATGGTCGTCCAAGCTATTCAGATGTCGTTTCAGATAAAGATGGCAATGAAACTGTTGTTCATGAAGCTAATCTGTATTCCAACTACCGTGATACACCTGCAGGACAAGGAGCTATTCGTATACCGATATTACCTACCCAAAGGGAAATAGAAGAAAACAAGAAGAAGAAAGTGGAGAAAAAGAAGACGAAAGTTGAAAAGGAGGCAGACGAAGCTAGAATGGAGATTATAGGTGATAAAGTATATGATGTTCCTGTGATGTATGTTTTGCTAAGTACTATTGATCTATCATCATATTTAGATAGTGATTGGACAGTGCAATGTTGACCTGCTCTAATGTCGTGTCGTAATGTGATATCGTGCGACATAAATGCACATGCTACCAATTGCGTTCAAGTGTCGTATGTTTTTTTTTTTCTGCTTCGCTTCTTCTAACCAACCAATCACTTTGAATGAAGATGAAGAAAAAAAAAAAATTATCCATCACCTGAACAACTCATATATCACTTGAACCAACTTCAGTGTGAATATACATACTAAAGAGACAATTACAGACACACACGAGAAACAATTCCTACTAGCAATGCCAATCGATCCAGCTACTTTTAAATTCGACACTCCACAATTTGATCCAAGGTTCCCCAACCAAAACCAATCAAAACATTGTGCTCAATCCTATATCGATTATCACAAATGTGTCAATGTTAAAGGTGAGGATTTCGAACCTTGCCAATTGTTTTTCAAAACTTTTACTAGTTTGTGTCCATTGGATTGGGTTGAGAAATGGGATGACCAAAGAGCTGCTGGTAAGTTTCCTGTCAATATGGATGCTTAAACAGGGGGAGAGATACGAGAGATGTGCATGGGCTTAAGAGCGAGCATCTTGAGAGAATGGACGAGAGTGTGGTGAGAGATTGTGTCGAAAGAATGAACTATGCTGTTGAAATGAAAGAGGGATTGGTTGTGCTTTCTTTTTTTCAAGGAAAGTTACATCTTTCCTTCTTGGATGACTCCAATTCCTCTTTTGATTTTAAAGAAAAGTCCATGTTTTATTTATCATGTTTTGAAGAAGAGAAAAGATAATGTACGAATTTATTGTGATTGGTTATTATGTAATCCTCCCTCACCTCGTAGTTGTAAGGTGGGGTGGAAACTATATGAAAACTGTCAAGCGACAGCGACGTGTACCTTGCTGGCGTAACAACTAACTCTTTCATGCTTCCAATCTCTTCTCTACAAAACGATGCCTTATGTATCTCAAAATTCATATTTTTGTATAGCCGTATTTAGACCCTTCTACATTACCATTTTTTCAATTTGCAGCTTCAAAAGATCAACTTCTTCTGCTGTTTTATCACAATTACCCAATGTATCATATGCTTGTTTGAGCAAATACTTTAAAGCTTCATTTTCATTCATCAATAAGGATTCTTTGCTATTACTACTAGTCGTCTTGGTTAAACTATCACCAATAGTATCCCTCTTGTTGCTGTTGGTAAACGATGGCAATTTCAAATAGTCTGTAAAAGACTTGACATCACTACCACTTTGTTGACTACTGACTTCACTTATGTCAGAATATATTGAATCTAGCTCTCCATGCTTGTTGTGCAAATGATTATTTTGCGTGGCTGTAGAAGCTGACGAGGTTGAGAAAACTGATGATGTCGAAGTGATCATTGAATTGTTAAGTGATGTGGAGTTGTTTGATGAAGCAGTGCTTGATCGTTGCCGAGACAAACCAGGATATGGTGATCGAAGTGTATTGGCAGATTGTTTAATGGGTGATTTCAGTTTCAAGTTTAATGAAAGTGATTTAAATGTATTCAATAAAGATGATTCAGGTTGTGACACTTGGGTCTTGACAGTAGATGATGCAACTCCCAATTCATCAGTAGCAGCTACTTGATGTGGTTGTACCTCTACTTCTGGACTCATGAATAGCTTATCATCCCATGAAAACAACAAATCACCAAAAAACAAATCCAAGTCATTAGCCACATTGCCCCATTTCGTCTCATTGAGTAAATGTTGATAAACAACTTCTTCATCACCCAAATCAACAAACGTCATCAATATGGGTTTGTTCACCACCAACAACCCCAAACTTATCTTCATCATCCCTACTTTCCATCCTTGAAATTGGCAAAAATCCATTACTCGATTAATAATTGATAGATCAGCCGTATGCGACGACATAAATGATAACCACCACTGATACAAAAAAGTTTGCATATTCACTTGACAATGCATAACTAAATGAGTATACAATTGTTCATCAACCGTTTTGAGGATTTGGCTAAATTGTATAAACCACAAATTCAACGTACTCGACATATGTTGAGCCGTGAAAATATCATGTAGTTCCAATTCAGTCTCCATTATTGTTGTCAATGCATAGAATGTCAACTCACACGATTGTAAATGACGATACAACACCCCAACAAGAAACAATAACCCTTGACAATAGCCCAATTCCAAATCGTAATTGGCATAAACGTTGAGAATCGTCGACAAGTCATCAATTGTCGTTTGTTTTTGGAAAAACTGCACCGTGGGGAATGTTCGTGTTAAATCTTTGCAAATTTGTTGTGAAACTTCCACACTATATGAATGTTGGAAATTGACATAGACTAATTTAATCGATTTGGGGATGGTGGCATAGCTCAATAAAAAAACTTTTTGCCAAACGTATGATCGAATACAATTTGGTATCCCTTGTTTCAAAACTAGTTCAGTATAGTGAGGTAATGTATTTACTGTCCTTGTTGGGTTATCGATGAAACTGGTCCAGTATAATGATTCCAAGTTGGATGAGATTGTAGTTGTACGAGATATGGTGGATACACAACATGTTGAAGGAGTAGTTATACTGGTGGTGCTGTTGGTTTGGGATAAGTTGGCACCACACTTGGTGCATGTTGCAAATTCGTCTTGAGTTATATCATAAGCGTCAATGATTTGGGCCAAAGATGGAACAGAAGAACCGATGGGTGATGGCTCACTGACGACAAGTTCACCATCACCCAGATCCACTTCCTTTTCTTCTTCTTCTTCTTCTTCTTTGAATCGTAAATGTTCAATCTTGGAGCCAAAGTTGTACAAGATTGCAGAATTATCAAGACTTGATTGTCCTTGACTCAATGACTCTTCAAATTCAAGCAAAGATTCAAAATCAATCATAGTTTGTAAAAGGTGGAGATGGAGTTTGTAGAATGTTCAATTGTTGCTTGTTGTGCTTTTTTTTGGGTTAGTTGTTGTGTATATATGCGATGGGAGTTTTTTTGATAAATGTATGGTCTAATGAGTGAATGAGTTAGATCTGGGACTAAATGAAATAACGAATGAATTAGTGCAGTGAGCGTGGTGGGTGACTATGTTGAGTGAGTGAGTATAAGGAATGACTGATAGTTGGGTATAATACTCATCCACTTTTGGGTCAAGAGGAAAATGGAGTGTAAAGAGATATCAGATTTGGAAAAGCTATATGCTTATATCGAAATCCTTCGTTAACTTAATCGAGTAATTTTTTTCAAACGATTTCGTAATTTTGTGTATTTTATTTCTGGCGCTTAGAACGCTTTTTGCAACTTAGTGTAATTTCATTTTACGTAGTCTTACTTCTCCTTTGTGTTTTTCTGTTTACGTGTTTTTTTTTTTTTATGAAAGGAGTCTTGGGACAATAGGGCCTGTTTCAATTGAATATGAAGGGGAAGGGGAAGATTGCAACTTTAAGTAATTATACATCTATCTAATAGAGAGAGAGAGAGAGAGAGAGAGAGAGAGAGAGAGAGAGAGAGAAATCTATGAACCTATAATAGTGAAACGAGTAAGAAGGCTATAATGCGCTGGTTGAACATTCTTCGATTGAAACTATACTCAATTTGAAATTTTTTCACATGATGGTCTGATCATATTTTCCTTTTTTTTTTAATTCTAAAGGTGTGGTGTACTGCTGTAGATGGTGTCGTATTTCTGGCACTTTCGTATAAGATCTTGCATTCGAACATAATTTAGTTAGTGTGATCTTGATTGTCCCAAAATGGAAATTTTCGCCAGCAATTCTTGAATAAAGAATTCAATGCCGGTGAGATTTGCACATACATGCACAGATATACTTATACAGTATTGTTTTAATAAGTGGAATTCACATAACAACAACATCAGAGTTGCCCCTGTATTATAGATCAAGTGCTGGCTCAAAGTGATTGAACACATTATATTACTCAAATAGTTTACACGTGACATGGTAGCATACAAATTATGGTAAGCCGCACTTACATGATATGATGATGAGTAAGTCCAGAACGTAGTTTATCCAATAACGTTACCCCTACAAAGCCTGACAATGGTGTATTATTTTACAGCGCGTATTAGCAATGGTGATGACGATGGTTTATCAGACATGATTACGCCTAGTGAGTCTACCTCACATACAATTTACATGGGTAAAGACAAGTTTGAAAATGATCCATTAATCAAACACTCACATCCCAAAAACATTTGGTTTCATGTAGACAACCATTCTTCAGCTCATTTATACCTACAGCTAACTAAAGACCAAATCATGAATTGGAAATCCTTTGGTGATTTCACCATCAATGATGACTTGCTTACGCATCTAGCACAACTTACAAAAGCCAATTCCATAAAAGCTAATAAATTAAACAACATCACCATTATCTACACACCAGTGGAAAACTTGCACACTGATGGATCAATGGATACGGGTACTGTTACTTTTAAGAACCCCAAATTGGTGAAACGAATCAAGATTGCTAAACGAGATAATGCCATTGTAAATAAATTGACCAAAACCAAGACTGAACAATCAACTCAAGAGTTTATCAAGTCACAAGAGGAGTTGGCGAGACAGATTGCTAAACATAGGAAATTACAAGAAGCAAAAGAGAAGGAATTGAGTTTACAATATGCTCAACAGAAACAAACCAATTCTGATCCATATGCTGATTTATTCAAAAAGGAAGAGCTTGAAAAAAGTAGCAATGATAGGCGACAAGAAAATTGGGATGAAGATGATTTTTGGTAAACCTCTAGGGTTCGTCGCTTGTATATATATATAGTCAACATAGATTATACAACAACACTTAGTCCTTTTGCTCTATGACTAACATTCTTCCTCCTGGTATATAAGCTCTTCCTCCTCAAGTGCGTGTACTTGTGCACAATCCAGTGAACAAATTTTTTTTTTTTTTTCGTTTCCAATGGCAACACACTCGGACAACCAAAGAGACACAACCAAAAAGAACACCCACACGAAGATCTTTCTTTAGAAGAGAGGGTTATTACAATCAATTCATCAAATACGATACTACTGCCTACGTGCAATCCTATCACTGCTGCTTTTCATCACAATTTTTTAACTGCATAAAGACAACTTAATTGTCAACCCACTTTCTGCTAAAAATTTGTGATTTCGCTATAACAGTTTGACTATTACATACAAATACTATCGTGTCTTCATTAGCAACATCTTCTAGTGACAGCCCAAAGGGCACTGTGACCAACAAACAACATAACCAAAAACAGCAAAGACAGCAACAGCAGAAAAAGACCCAGCTTAATAGAGATATAGAAAAGAGTTCATCGGTTCCACAGTACACCCTTAGAGTTAAGGATCCCGAATTAGCCAAAGTTTTTATCAATCAATTGTCCATATTATTGACCACAGTTGATTCTTCTTTAGTCGATTCACATTATAAACAAATTAGATTTATTTTCAAGAAATTAGTTAAAGATCCAGTTGTATTGAACAATTATTTTGAAAAATTATTTGGTTTGATCAGATTCAGCGATTTCAACAATACCTCATCATTATCACCAATTGAATCGTTATTTGCAAAAGAATTAGATTTCATTGCTACTGAGTTAACATTTTACGATTTATTTTGCATTCATTTGGATAGTATCATCCCCAAGGAATTTAATATAGTTAATTTCACTAACAAGTTCCATTGCGACCCTATCTTAACTTTCCTTTTAACCGTTAGATACCACGAAAAAGGGGACTCACAGCAAATCAAGTCATATTTCGAAACTTGCCCATCTTTATTGTTACCCATTTTCAAAACAAGAAAATTTCCAAACAATTACAACTGGAAATTACTACTTGAGCAAGTACTTAATAAACCATACTTTCCATTCTTGAGCAAATTACTCACTTTAAGTTCAATTAAAGCGTTTGATTCTGAACTTGAGCCAATCCCCAAATTTTATCAAAGTATATTAAAAATGACATTTAAACAGTTGATACAAGAAATTGGCTTTGAAAACGTGCTACCAGAAAAGTTGTTGCCCAGTCTTTTACAAATCAAGCCCAATGAAGTAGATCAAGGTATTGCTTTGGTGTTGGCGGAAATTCTAATACCTGGATCACAAGGATTTGAATATAAAGTAACACCATTGAGCTTACCCGAATCAAATGCCAAGGGGGCTCAATTACAGGCTTGCTTTCGTGCAATTGAACAACTGGAAAGTTTAAGCATCAATTGGTATGAAGTTTTCAACTACTTGCAACAATACTTATTTGAATCAAGTCAGAGAAACGTTGTACCTTCAGCAGCTAGTGTGTCGCAATTCCTATCTTCATTGGATTTCAAACCGGATCCAATTGATATTTTTCTCAATTATGAATGGTGGTTTGGCAAGACATTGTTGTATATCTTGCAAACTTGTGATGCATCTCAAGGTGGATACGATATTGCATTGTCGAAAAACTTACTGTTGTGTTTTGAAGAGGACCGTGCAACTCTTGGTCAACCACAATTAGGAGGAAGAAATATTTTAAAATTTATCAATGTTGGTAAATTGGAGTTGCAGGTTATAACTAAAGTACAAGCGCAACAAGTGCAGCAAAACTTGAGCGAACAGGATCGCACATTGAACTCATACTTGAGTCAAGTTTTCGAGCATGATTATAGAGTGTTTCCCGAGTATGTTTTGACTGCGGCGTTATCAGTTATAGAAAAGACGCCATTCATTAACGATTTAATTGATACTTTGTTTTACTTGTTGATGGATAGCGACTCGCTTGCATTGCCCAAAGTAGTACATACATTGCACGAATTGGGACTCGTTGTTGGTAAGGTGATGGACTACTACAAGAGCAGAAACACATTCTCTGCAGCTGAAAAAGTAGTCGCAATGAGTTTAAAGTTGAATATGTTGGATCAAGTTTTACAGCAATTGTGGAGTAATGATGCCAAATTGGCAGTCAAGCTACTCATTGAATCATCATTTTTCAATTATGACTATAAAAAGGAGTTGGAGGCGAAATTAAATGATCCGCAATTAAAGAGTATTATCTATCTGTCCTTGTTGGATGTGGTGACTGAAAGAGTCAGAGGAGATTATGAAACTGTGCAACAACATCAACAACAGCAACAACAGCAACAACAGGGCCAATTGCCAATACAAACACAGGCACCACCTGTGCCTATGTTGAAACTTAGGACCAGTTATTACCTACTTGAAAAATTAAAGAGTAGCAATGGGTTAGTTGATTTAGAAAAATTAAAGAATCTTCAAATTCTATTGTTGACAACTTATCCAAGATTGATTAATTTTGGTAATGGCCACGACGATGCCATACTTGCAAATGAAGCCAAATCAAGCTTTTTCCCCATTGATGTTGAATTGGAAATGAAGGATTACTACTCCAAAATGTATAGTAAAGCCCTTGATATAGCTGAGATTGTCAGTATTTTGATCAAGATGAAATCAAGTGATGATCCCCACCAACAGGATGTATTTGCATGCATGATCCATTCCTTGTTGGATGAGTACAAGTTTTTTGGTGAGTATCCATTACCAGCATTGGCTTCAACTTCATTATTATTTGGTGCTTTGTTGGAAAATGACTTGATTCATGGTACAACTTTGACAGTGGCTCTCAACTTTATTTGGGAATCATGCAATCAACCACCTGATTCGAAACTGTTCAAGTTTGCTGTTCAATCATTGTACAATTTCAAGTCGAAATTGCACGAGTATCCAATTTACTGTAAACATTTATTGGAATGCCACTCGTTATCGACTCATGCTAAAATGTACAATATTGTCAAAGATGCCGCCAATGGTATTCCTTGCATCGCTGGTGGCTCCAGGAGTGGAACTACACCAAGTAGCTCGACGCCCGACGTGGGACCCAAATACCAATCAATCAACTATGTTGAACAAACTGTTGGATCCGTTCAACAAGAGGACCCACCAAAGGAAACCAAAGAAAAATTGCTGTTTTCGGTAAATAATATGACTTCTGAGGATTTGCGTGTTGGTGCGATTCGAGAATTATTAAAGGAGGAGTATTTTGCTTGGTTTGCCAATTATTTGGTTGTTGATCGGGCCAAGGAAGAATTGAATAATCATGCGTTGTATTATGGGTTGGTTAAGGAATTGAACAATGTCATTTTCATGGAATATATCATGAACGTGACCATGAAGGAGGTTTATCATTTGATTATTTCAAAAGACCGCATTAAACTCAAGACTCTTGGTGCTTGGTTGGGAAGAATCACTTTGGCTGAAGATAAACCATTGAGGAGAGATTTGATTGCAATCAAATTTTTGCTCGTTGAGGCGTATGATTTTGAATCATTAAATTTGATATTGCCTTTTGTTTGTAAAATCTTGAGTCAAATAGAAAACTCCAAAGTGTTTAAACCTCCAAACCCATGGGTGTTGGGTATTTTCCAAGTATTGTCGGAATTGTATCAATTTGCTGATTTAGTTTTGCAACTTAAATTTGAAGTGGAAGTTTTGTTGAAGTTGTTTGATATGAAGATTGAAGATATTGAGCCTAGTCAATTGATCAGAAAACATGACAAAGATCCAAGTCGGTTAGCTGCCTTGTTTGGTCTCTTGCCTCAAGTTGGTGAGAATCTTGCTTCTGAAATGGCTCGTATGAATTTGGAACAATCAACAACGATGCCTGGTTTCAACAATGTAGCACAATCATCATTTGATAAACCATTCCAGCAATTGCAAGCTCCAGGGCAGCCAATGGTACCCCAGCAACAACAACAACAACAACAACAACTTGGCTCGATGCAACCTTATGCACAACAAACTCAGCCAGGGCAAGTGGATTCCGGAATGGATACCAGTTTCAGCGCTCTTGTGGGGAACACTATCTTTACTCAACATGCCAATTTGAGAAGAGCACTTCAAGCATCACTTTCGAGAGCCGTTCGTGAATGTGCTGAGCCGATCTTGACTAGAGTCTCCGAAGCTGTATTGGTGACAACTGAGTTCTTGATCAAAAAGGACTTCGCTACTGAGACCGATATCGGCAAAATTAGAAGGTCGTATCATAGAATGGCTCAGCAATTGTCGCATAGTATGGTGTTGTGCTCTGGTAAAAAAATGCTTGCTGATACCATTGAGGCGACAATGTTGCATTTCTTGGGAAACAATCTTAGTGATATTCCAATCATGGAGTTAACCAGTGCCGTTCAATCAAATGTTGGACTTTGCGTTGATATTGTTGACAAAATTGCAGCCACTAATGTTATTGACTTGATTGATGAAAGGATGAAACCATATCTTTTAAAACGTGAACGTCATGGCAATGACGAAATGTTTGTGGAAGAAGGTACTCCCGAATATTCATTAAGATTACCTGAGCCATTAGGATTGAATCCAAGGGGATTGAGTGCTCAGCAGTTGCATATTTATGAACATTTTGGTGAATTGAAAAGTGAGCTGCTTGATGGGCTTCGTGCTGCTGGAATCACTGCCACTGGTGCGCCAGCCGTACTTGCTCATCCACAACCACAACCACAACCACAACAGCAACAACTACCAACACAAGTTCAAGCACAACCACCACCACAACTTGGTCAAGATTTTATCGTGCAGCAACAAGCAACGCTCGTTCAGGAAGACGTTATACCTTTGGAGCAATTGTTTTCGGCAATTACTCAATATTGTGAAAAAGCGGTACAATTGGTGTCTGAAGTATCGGAAAACAAGTTGTCAGACTTGCCTCCAAATCATCCTATTATGGCAACTTTGACTCAGACATTGGCAATCGCTCAAAGCAATGCGTTAAAGTATCCCGATTTGTTATTAAGGGCTGCCCAATATGCAGTCAATTGTTTGTTTACGCAAGTGCATACCAATCCGATGAGTAATGAAATTTATGTTGTTATTCTTGACAAGTTGTGTGAGTTTTCTCCATCAACGGCTAAAGACGTCATTTGGTGGTTGGTGAATTCATCTGATCAACGTAAATTCAATATGCCAGTGATTTTATCATTGTTGAAGGTGCAATTGATTCAACCTATAAAGTTTGACGAGTCGATTAGTAAATTGATTAAAGGGTCGCATAATCCGGCAATTGTTAAATTTGGTGCTAGTTTGTTATTAAATGTATTTACTGCTGAAGAAGCTGTACGTCCAATTGCGTTGAGGTCTGAATTTGCTAAAACTTTGGATGCATTGTACGAGTATAAGAAGTTGACTTTAACTAGTGAAGAAGATAAACAAGCTCAAGCTGAAGTTGACAAGTTGTTTGAGCAGTTAAACACATCTAAGCCAGCAACTTCTGAATTGTATACACAATTGGGTTATGTCTTCACTGAATGGGTGAGATTATTGACTCATGGTGATCAAGATTCTAGAGCTGCACAAGGACAGTTTGTGGCTGGGTTGGTTGATCTGGGTATTTTGAACGATGCTGATTACTTTAAGACTTTTTGGAAAGCAGGTATTGATATATCAACGCTTGTATTCACTACTGAGCAAGAGCTTAGAAGCAGGACTCAACATGAAGCGTACTTGTCAATTGATTGTTTGGCGATTTTGGTAGTGAGGGTCGTTTTGAGTATCGAGGATGAACAGCAAGCCATTCATTATTTGAAAAAGACTATTGCTGTGATTATGTTGAATTTGGTTACTGATCATGAAAATAAATCAGCTTGGAATGATCGTCCATATTTCAGATTTTTTTCATCTTTATTATCCACTTGGAGTGATGCATCCGTATTGGATCAAAACGCAACCAAGAAACTTGATGCTGATTTTTACACATTTATAGGTGATGTTTTCAACTCATTGCAACCTATTGTGTTCCCCGGTTTCACATTTAGTTGGATTGCATTAATCAGTCATCGTATGTTTTTGCCACAAATTCTTGAGTTGCCTGATCGAGCTGGATATGGCATCGGTGTGAAATTGTTGACTTCATTGTTAAAATTTCAACAAACTTATCAAAATAAGGATAGCAATCAAGATGTGTTGAGTGTTGTATTTAAGGGAATCAACCGAATTTTTGTTGGATTGATTCATGATTATCCCGAGTTTTTAGTTGAATGTCATTACCAGTTGGTTACTGCTATCCCCAGAGGATATATTCAGTTGAAGAACATTGTGTTGTCAGCAACACCAAAGGATATCACTGTGCCAGATCCATTCACTCAAGGATTGAAAGTTGAACGTTTACCAGAAATCAATGATGCTCCAGTAGTGTACTACAAACCAATTGAAGATTTAGTAAAAGTTGGGTTAAAGAAACCAGTGGAGAATTTTTTGCGTATTCCAGCACCAGGGTTAATGAGAACAATTTATAATGGACTTAAATTGAATCAATCAAAGACGACTGATGAGTTTGGGTACGCAGAAACCATCACATTCAATGCCAAGCTAATCAATGCATTGGTTTTACATATTGGAATGAATGCCGTTGCCGAAAGAAGTCCAACCAATCGTGGATTTAATACCAAGACTTCACAAGTTGCTTTACTTGTCGATTTAATGAATTATGGTTCCAATGAGTTCAAGTATATCATGTTGAATGCTATTGCTAATCAATTGAGGTACCCCAATAGCCACACTCATTGGTTTATTGGAATCATTTTGCATTTTTTCAGTTCAAATTCAATTTGGAATTCATCAACCAGTACTAAATTGGCAGTACAAGAAATTATAACGAGGGTGTTATTGGAAAGAAGAATTGTGAACAAGCCACATCCATGGGGGTTGACTATATTGTTTACTGAGTTGGTCAAGAATGAGAGCTACGGGTTATTTGAGTTGCCATTTGTCAAAAACTCGATTGAAGAGGTGAAGAATATATTTGACACCTTGTCTACCAATGTCAAGGGATAGAGAAGAAGAAGAAGAAGAAGAAGAAGAAGAAGATGATGATGATGATGAGGGGGAGGAAGATGAGCATTAAGGACGTCGCATTCAGATGTCTCATTTGTATATTAGAAGGTTATAATTGTATTATGTAAATACTTTGTACGAATGTAATGATTTTTATTAGATGATTTAGCAGTTACCGTGGTGTGTGTAGATTGTGGTGGTGGTTTGTAAACTTTTTTTCAGCGGCAAACTTTTCCGAGTGGGTGACTGAAAACTTGACAAATCGGAACAGAAACAACTACACGAACATAATTCCATCAATACACTGTTCTATTTGAACAGTAGCATATTAACTGATACTAGCAATATACAGTAAAGCGCATGTCTAGAGTCAAAAGAATCGCAAAGGAATTAGAAGAGTGTCGTCAAGACAAACAATCAGGTGTCACGCTTGAACTCAACAATGATGCCGATTTAACTCATTTAACAGGGTACTTTGCTGGTCCACCAGGTACACCATACCAAGGTGGTTTATTCCAAGTTGCAATAGATATCCCTAACGAATATCCATTCAAACCACCACAAATGAAATTTACCACCAAGATCTACCATCCCAACATTTCATCAGTTACTGGTGCTATATGTCTCAATATCTTGAAGGATAAATGGACACCGGTCTTGACTTTGAAATCGACATTGATCTCATTACAACTTTTGTTGCAATCGCCAGAACCTAATGATCCACAAGATGCTGAAGTTGCCAAGCACTATTTGAGTAATAAAGCTGGATTTGAAGAGACTGCTGCTTATTGGACTAAATTGTATGCTAACGATGGGAAATCTGAAGGTGAAGGAGGAGCTGGAGCTACTGTGGTTAAAGATTCGGCGTTGTATGGTATTGATGACTCGATTGTGACTCAATTTGAGAATATGGGGTTCCCTAGAGATAAGACGATTGAAGTGTTGAGAAGATTGGGTATCAAGAGCTTCAATGGAGTTACTAATAAGGGTGATTTGGAGAATAAGATTTTGGAAGAGTTGTTGAGAGAGTGTCAATAGAGAGTGAAAGGTGATGCTACCCCTATAAATAGTCTGAAAACACAGCATTTTCTGAAGCTATGCAATTGTAGAGTGATATTTTGTATAAAGTAGGCGAGTGGTGAGAGCCCCTTCAGGCGGTCTCTGTTTAATCCGGACTAAACCATGCTACTTTGGGTTGATATACGGGACGTTAGTGATATCCTGCATATAGACCAATTTGGGGCGTGAAAAATAAAAAAAGAAAATTTTTGATCCGATTGACCTTCCCAACTTGCCACAACCTAATCACTTGAAGGGTAATTGTTTAATAAACCAAAGCGTAACTGTACATTAGACATCGGTGTGAAAGATTAAATCATCACCATAAACATATACAACTACTAGAAATCTACTTAAAGCTGATTTCAACAAAATTGTGTTTTTATTACTTTTTATTTTTGCATCATTCTTCATTTCCCACTAGCATCATCTTCCTCAGCCGCTCCTTTATTGAAATATGACTACATCACCAACTCCAACCCAAGAAGAACGTAAAGGGACTCCAAACGATGTTTCCAATGCTACTGCTGTATCAACATCCGCTAAAGGTGGCCAAAACTTGACGGAGGAACGAGTATCGAATATTGGTTGGTATTTCATCAAATCGTACTATGATTTCTACATTGCCAAATTAGATGTCATTCATAAAATTTATCATGGTGATGCATCCATTTTGCACGATGCGTTCCCCGAAGAGGACAAGGACAAAAAGAAGAACGGGGATGATGGTGAGGATGAGTTGACCACCTGTTATAAAGCTAAAGGTACTGATGCAATCAAAAAATGCTTTGCAGAACATATATCTGGTGGAGGTAACGACAAGAACAGAATTGTTATTACCAGTGCTACTTTTCAAGTATCATTGGAAAAGAATATCATTATTGTTACATTTGGAGAGTGGTCCAAAAATGACTCGCCATTTAAACAGTTTACTCAAACATTTGTCTTGACACCAGGTAAAAGGGAGAGTACTTATGATGTTGCCAATGATGTTTTGAAATTTGTGGAAAGTAATGGATTTAAGAATAATCAACAAGTGCAAGACGATGTTAAGAAGGAGGAAAGTGTTGTCGTTGATGAGAAACTGGCAGCGTCTGCAATTGTTGATGGCGATGCAGTTGAGAAACAAAAGGAAACAGCTGCTGAACCAGAGAAAGAGAAGGTAGGTACAGAAGAGAAGGCAGATAAAAAAGAGAAGGATTTAGTACCAGAGGTTAAGAGAGAAGCGGAAGTCGAAAAGAAGGAACAGGCCAAGATTGACTTGGCTGAACCTAAGAAGGAAGAGACTCCAAAGTCTGAACCAGCTGAAAAACAACAACCACCAGCAGCAAAGGAGGAAAAGAAACCGGAAGAGCCAGCTAAGCCAAAAAGTTCACCGCAACCAATGACGTGGGCAGATTTGGCATACCAAGCTGTTCCAGCTTCAAAACCAGCTTCAAAACCAACAACGGCAATAAGTACTACTACATCCACTCCAATTGCAACCAAAAAGACCCCAGTATCCGCCTCTCAGCAACAATCTCATCAATCAACTGGTGGAAGTGGTAGATTTAAAAAAGATGAATGGTATCCAATCTACATCCGTGGTATTCGTTCCATTGACGAAAAGACATTGAGAGATCATATCACTAAAAAATTTGGTGAATTGAAATTTTTCAGAACTAATCAAAACATTGCCTTGTGTGATTTCGTTTTAAAGGAAGCTCAAAAAAAAGCATTGGAAGCTAAGGAGACTACGTTGGATGGAGTCGTTATCAATTTAGAACCAAGAGAATCCAAAACTGGTAACAATTTCCACAATAACACCAGTGGTAATAACAACAATGGTGGCTATAAAAGGAAGTTTGGCGACAAAGATGGTAAAGATAAATTTAGCGACAAGAAAGGTGGTGGAATCAATGGAGGAGGTGGTGCCGGTGGTAAGTTTGTTGATGGAAAGAAAGTTGCAGGAAATGCAACTGGTGGTAATAAACAAAAATTGGGTAAATTAAATGCAGCAAAATAACGGAGCAAGATGAGAAAGAAGGTGGTAGTTAGTGTGTATAGAGAGTACTTGATTAATGATGTTGAACAACGAATTACAGAAAGTAGGTTGGTTGGTTGGTTGGTTGGTTGGTTGGGGTTCCACGCGCTACCGTTTGCGAACTGACCAATAATTTCAACAAGGAAAAAAATTACCAATGCTCTTTAATCTACTTCAACAGACTAGTTGTCAAAGATGTCACAAATATTACCATTCACAGAAGCTAACACCAAAAGGGTATCGTCTTTATTCAGACAAGCTTTACGTACAGCATTTGACCACTCGTTGAAATTCGACTTGTATCGTGCTCAAACGATAAATATTCGTTCACAATTTGATGCCAACAAACATGTCAGCAACGCAGAGGAGTTGGAGCATTTGATCAAGCTCACTGAAGCCAAATTAAAAGAATGGAAGCATCCTGATCCTTATATTCCACCATGTAGGCCAGGCGGAACCAAGTATCAAAGAAATATTCCAGTTGCTAGGGAACCACTTGTGCCCGGTGACTGGTAGGAGGACAGCTGTAAGGAGATAGAGGGGGTATGGGTCGATTGTGTATTTATAAAATAATAAATGTTACAGTTTTCGTATCGTCTATGTGTATCTATTATGGTCTACTCTTCAGAGCCTTTAGTATATCAATGTATCACCAACTTCAAATGATGTTGTTCCCCGCCATTGTTTCTTTAACATTTTAACTGAAACATTGGCAGTAGCAGCACCAATTTGACCAACCATGGCGAAATACTTCAACAAAAGCAATTGCTGGTCTTCTCTAATCGTTTGTAATCCAGTTATCAATAAAGGCCATTGAATCATCAAAAGTAAAAATGGCGATGCATGTTGTTGCACATCAGAAAAATTATGAAGATAATGAATAAATGAGACAATCTTATCAACAAGTTGTGATACGTTGGGGTTTGTTGGTTGCAATTGGTAAAAACGGGTCAAGATCAATATTATTGATGATAGGACAAATGATTGATGCGAAATGTCTTGCCAACTTAACCAATAACTTTTTTCACCAACTCGTATTTCTTCAATGGGCAATCCCGGTGTGTATTTGTGTAGCTCGGATTCGGGGATAATACCTTTAGGATCAATGTATACAATTGTTGTTTGTTGGTAAAAATCCGACAAAATCTTCATATTTTGTAATGAGTCTATAGCCATAATGGAGGTATCACCACCTTCATTCGAGCGATACCGATTGAGTAGTTTGAATAAATCGCGGAAACATGCAATGCACGTGTTGTGGTACCCCATAAGATTATTAAACCCTTGATCAGTTATGATGCCCAATTCACAAAGAATACCAATTTCATAATCAGATCCGCATGACATTAAATGATCGATTTCGTAATCAGTTTGTAAAGTTCCACCAATGTTTGTGCTTAACCCAGCCAATACCTCAATAGAGACAAACCAGTACTTGCAAAACACAAACACTTTGGAAATATTGCCCATGTTGTTGCTAGTTGAGATCTTGAGTAGCAAGTCTTTACATCCAGTTAAATGAGGACGCCATTGTTGCGTACTGGTTGCTGTAGCCGCCGTAAGCAAAAGCAATGTCAACAATACGCCTTCAATATTGGCATTCAAGTTGGTGACTTCTTTAGCTGGTTCAAGTAATTTCAAACATTTCGTCAAATATGCCCCATATGCCTTTTCATCTTCGGGTTGTTTGTACTTCATAAAGCTGGTTTTGGCACCTTCAGCCAATATAGCCGCTAATAAACATGGCTCGGTACTTGCAGCTTTTAAAATAATGTCTCTTGCTGGATTTGACGCGATTTTAGTTTGCGAGTGGTACGCACTGAACGGTTCAATAATGTTGGCGAAATTATTGTAAAATTGCTCCAAGTACAAGATTTCGTGCTTCCGTTTGAGCTTGATGTAGTCGATGGGTACATTGACAATAAACTCGTCGCTTTGGGAAGGCAGAAATTGCTGTGGATCTTGCTGTGGATAATGGTGTTGCTGGTGCGGGTGATGTTGGTTTTGGTGCTGGTGCTGGTGCTGTTGCTGGTGCTGTTGCGGAGTTACAGCTGGTGTATCACCAAAAAAATCAAATTGGAAATCTTCTTGTATCGGAATATTTTGAAACTCCATGATTTCATTAACCAAGTTCGATAAATCATTAGTCAACATATTCAAGTCAGATCCATTGAGGAAATCCAAGTGATCTTCATTGTGATTGTTGTTGACGAGGTTTTCTATATTCAAAAACGATCTTCGTTCAGACTCTTGTAAGTTGGCAACTGTTGGTATGGATTCATTAGGTAGTGGACTGGGTTGTGCTGGAGAAAAAACTGGTCCCATGTTGTTATTGATTGGTGGAGTTGGTGTTACACCTGGAGTGACCCGTGGTGTCAACTGTTCGCTATTGGATGGAGACACACTATGCCCACCCCCACCGACACCGCCTCCACCACCGCTTCCGCTGCTGCTGCCATTTTCCTGTTGCAAATGTCGTTTCGGTACTTCGTATTGCACCGGCAAGAAATGCGTTGATTTGCCTAAGTTTTCAATCTCATCACGTATCAATCTTCGTGATATACGCAATACTTTTTCACCAGCCAAGGGATACGAACATGATTTACCTAATCGTACACATGTTGAACAAGCAGGTTTTTCTTCCGGGCATTTGATCTTTCGTCGTTTGCATTCACGGCAACCTTGACGCGAATAAGGTCTTCGTGGAGTTGTCATTAGAGGAGCTAAGCGTTGTACAATAGTTCTGTTGAAGTGTGGAAAGTACTATAGCATGTACATGTGATGTGATGTGATGCGTGTGTGTGTGTGTGTGCAGGTGAGACGGTAATCGAATATGCTGTATGGGCTGTATAGGATTGTGACCTGCTACACAATAAAGGTTCTCGGAATGAATGAGTCAGTTGAATACAATACAAGTGTGGATTTTGAAAAGAGGACATACGATGTGTCGTAAATCTAATTGATACAACAGTTAGAATTTTTACGACATTGAAATTGGTAATCACGTGCGCTGCTTATCTGATAAACAACAAAAACGCAAAACCTTAATCCATACAAACGCAAAATTGTGCATATCAAACTCACTCTAAACTGATGCAAATCAAATTGGCTGAAGGCGAATAATAGTCATAAAAATTTCATTGTTACATCAATTCTTTTATCTCAATCTTAGTCATCACAACTTACCACAATTTCTTTTGATCCAAAAATGACTTCAGTATTATTCTACATTCAAACAAGCTTCATTCAGGTTCTACAACACTTACAAAGTTTCGTCCTTCATCAGTCTAATCCAAGTTTTGTGCCACTGCAAATCGGGTATAGCTTGAGTAGATTGTTAATAGAATCACCGCCAAGAGGAGTTAGTTTTTCAAAGTTGTGTGCACCTGGAGTAAAAAGTCTATCGAACTTTGATTCAACACTAGGTCTTCCTCAACTCCCACTGATAGAAGAACAGACTGGCGAAGTGATAGACTTGACCTATTTGCTTAGATCAATGTTGGCGCCATTTTTGGTTTTGTTTATTTTCAAAGTTGTGTTTTCACGTTGGAGTCCACAAGGAAATTTAGTTGAAGTTGAATTGGAACCGTTGGAGATGGGGACACTAGTGGATGACGTCTATGTTGAAATTGATTTCATTCATTCGTCTACATTTAGTGAAATCACACAACTCACCTTTGTTAATGTAGGTGAAATATTGTCACCTCAGCTTACCACCATATCAAGTACAAATATTGATGATAGTTGTGAAACCAGTGATGAAGGCGAAACGCCAAGCACGAGAAGTAAAGGCAATGTTTTACCAGCGCAATTATCAACTGGACAAATCCCTGTGAACAGGGAACACCGAAGTATGTTTTATTCTGTAGGCGAACAAGAGCCATCAATGGTGAATTCGAGTTATGCGATGATGATGGCAAATAAGTCTTTGCTTACATTGACTAACGCAACATCAAATCAAGGTGTAAGTAATGGCAGCAATTACCAAGTCAGTCAAAGCATTGTAGGAGAGGAAGTGAACTCACTGCATAATGATGCTCCATTCACAAGCAATTCTGAGCAGGACCGAATGCTATCAAATGATTCTGAATCTGTCCATTCGAGACCACATTGCTTGCTACAAAGCCAACTAACAGGTAATATCAAAATTGAAAGTGTCAAGCTGGCGAGAGAGTCTGTACCCCAACCTTACAAATTGAAAAACCAACGACAACTTCCTGAACTGAATGAGCCAAAAATTACCAGTATAAGAAGAACACCCAACTCGACTGCAAAAGCAGCAAATTTTGACTTGTCAATGAATACCAAAGCATCCAATTCTCCAATAGAGGAAATAATAGAACCTATAACCCCCGAGTTGGCGCCAGATTCGCACTCAAACTACTCAAAAGCTACTTTTGATCCAGTTGATGAAAGGTCAACCTACTTCTACAATCACAACCCAGATTCTGTGTCATTTCCCCTGTATCCCTACTTTCACCACACGCCCTCACAGTTATGGGATACTCAGCCGTTATTGATTAATTCAACAGCATTGTCAACCATTTCTTCATCGTTTGTGTCAAGACATATTTACTCCAGAAGTTCTTCCTTCCAAAGAGCCTGTAATTCCGGTGGAATTACAGTCAAGAGTTTCAATTTTGAAATGGATCTTGATGGACAAACTCCATGTGAGAGATTGGTTAATTTGGGTCGTCTGTTGCTGATCCTGAGAATAGGTACTGATGAAGAGGAGGGGGGAGTGGACAAGAATGAAGAAGCTGGATGGAGTTATTTTGTTGATGAAGTGAGAAGGAAAGAGGAGCAGCTTTCAAATACAAGAGGCTCCTCAGATAATTCAAATGAAGTGGCCGGTGATAATGCTGCTAATGTGACAATTAAGCGCGATTGGTTTAATCATCATTTTGAGCCTCCAATCTATGCTGAATACTAAACGTATGCATTTAGTGCCGAAATTCTTGGCCCATTCATACAATGGAACTCAGCATTAGCTATGAATGAAAAACTACTGGTCCAATTCTCAATTGGTCAAAGAGGTGAAACCAAGTTGGTTGGAACCTGCTTTATTCACGTGACACGATATCCTTAACAGAGAACTAGATACGTGCGGCTTTCCTTTGCTCCAAGAAATTATATACACGCGTCTCTACCACCTTGCTCGTGGTTTTGAAAAGCAGAACCTGTTTCATCGTTGATAGTTACTCTTTATTGCATCTGTTCATAATCCCTATTTGTTGATATTCGCATGTGTGTATGGTGTGTGTATGGTGTGTATTGCTGGTGTGTGTTGCCGGTGAGTTTGCAAAAACTTTCAAACCTGAAAAAGATCATCACACGCCACATCCTTGGATCTCGTAAAGTTTCATTTATTATATAAACATCCTGAAAGCTTTCCCCCTCATAAGCTTATTCGGTTCAAACCAACACCCTGTTTTATCATTTTACCCATATTGTCAGAACAAATATCTCTACTATTCACAGCGATGCCATATTATGCAGTAGCCAAAGGAAGAAATTCTGGCGTTTATAACAATTGGAGTGATTGTAAAGATCAAGTGAATGGATACAGTGGTGCCTCGTATAAAAAGTTTAGTACTGCTGCTGAAGCTAGGTCATTTGTGTCAGGTGGTGGAAGTGGTGGCTCTGGAGGAGGAACTTCCAGATCAGGTGGTAGTGGTGGTGGCTACAGTGGTGGCTACAGTGGTGGCTACTGCGGCTCCTCAAGCTCAACTTCAAAAGTCTCAAAGCCATCTACCACGTCATCAACCCCAACGAGTACAAAAACATTGAAAGTCTATGTTGACGGAGCATCGAGAGGCAATGGCCAATCCAAATCAGCTGCTTCTGGATACGGTGTCTACTACGGCCCCAATGACTCACGTAATGCTGCAGTTGGGTTACATGAAGTTGACAACATCAACAAATACACTCCCACCAACCAACGTGCTGAATTGCACGGGATGAAACATGCATTAACCAACATCAAGAATGATTTATCTAGTGGAAAACCAAGCTCGGGATCATCGAAGTATGATATCTATAGTGATTCCAAATATGCTATTCAATCAATTAATGAATGGTCAGATAGATGGCAAGCAAATGGATGGAAAACGTCAACGGGTCAACCAGTGGCTAATGTTGATTTGATTAAAGATGCAGTAAAGCTAAAGAATGATATTAATCAGTTACATCGTGAGCGTGATTGGCAACCATTACAATTTTATCATGTCAAGGGTCATTCTGGTGATGTTGGGAATGAAGCTGCTGATCGATTGGCTAATCAAGGTGCTGATAAGATGGGAAAGTAGAAATTTAGGCGACGAAGTATTGGCATAGATGTATTTGAGCTTTGCTTATGTATTGCTAATCTACAACATATGTACGAATAAATGAAGTATACGGCTATTCATTAATCAATCTCTTCCGTGGTGGCGGTCTTTCATTTATTGCTCTCTCTTCGTGAATCTTCCCAATTTAGCTAATTTGGCAATAGTTCGCAACACTCTCAATTGTTTAAAATGGAACTGTACACCAAATTCCACCAACCACAAGGGCAAATACCTACTAACCCAATGAACAAAATAACTTCTAGCTCCGTGGTACAAATTGAAACCAGGGTCTCTCCATTTCATCAAATCTCTCACGACTTCCTTGGCATATTTCTGAGGTGAGATGTTGACATCACGACTCATCATTGCAGATGCATTCATTGAGTCGTAAACACCTGGAACATCATAATATGAATCACCCAAGGCACTGCATACATTTGCATCACAGATGGCTGTATCGACACCACCGGTGATTACTGAATGGACTCTAACGCCAAATGGAGCCATTTCACCGTGTAAGGTTAAGGCATAAGCGTCAATGGCAGCTTTAGTGGAGTTGTAAGCGGACACCCAAGAAAGTGGGACTCTAGCGGCAATTGAAGATGTAAACACAATTGTACCTTTAGTGTTGATAACCATTGGTGCAAACCATTTGGTCATGTTGATGTGACCAAGGACATTGACTTGGAAAAGTTTATCCAAACGTTTTTCGTCCATTTCAATAGCCGGTCCAGCCATGGAGATACCGGCATTGTTGTAAAGGATGGATAATTGATTATTGGTGATTTTTTTAACTTCTTCATGAACAGATTTGATGTTTTCGACATTAGTGATATCTAAGGGGATGGAGATGAGGCCATATTCTTCTTCCAATGGTTTTTGCTCAAATATCACTTGGGGTGGTGAACATCCAATTACCTTGTAACCGCGTTTCAGTAATTCTATGGCCAAGTTGTAACCGATTCCTGATGAAGCGCCCGTGATTAATGCGTATTTAGTCATTGTTGGGTAAAGCTGTTGTATAAAAAGTTGTAAAAAGCGAGTTTACGAAAAGAAATGACGTTAATTTAATTTATGCTTTGGTGCTAACTACGTTTATATATATATATATATATATGTGGTTCCATTATTTATTTAGATTCTTTTGCGGGGGTGTGAAAAGAGGTTTTAGAGTTTGTTTTTTTTTTTGCGGATATTGTACGATTTGCATCTTTTGTTGTGATCACCTAATTTTGTTGAGTGGAATTTTAATTTACAAATCCATTTTGAACACTTCAGTTAACCAGTGAGATCTTGAAGTCTTGTGGGATTTTGAGCATTGAAAGGCAATGTTTCAGCTAGATCTGTTGGTCCACCAGGGGTAATATGTAACTACTATTTAGACAGAGTGAGCGGATTTTTCATGTGGCACATAGTGGAGTTAAGGAAATATTCCGGAAAAATCAGAAGCTTTCATAAGCTTTGTTTTATCTTTTACTTCTTCCCTACTACAGATATCACTTCACATTGTATTGATCTGCAATACACGACTTCAGTAGCACATGGCATAGAAGACTGCACTAGAAGTGAAGGTGGTGGGTATATATAAATCGTATCATTTTGCAGGTTTCTTTTTCAGAGCTTCTTTACATGTGATAAGATTTATCCGCAAAAATCACGTGATGGTTTTGTAAAGAGTTTGAAGTTTCTATAAGGATCTACAGTAACATACAAGTTGTGCTTTGTATGTTGTGTAGAGCAATGATTGATTAAAGCTGCCATAACTTCACATATGCCCCTCCTCGCCTTGCTTCGTTTAGTGCATGTTTTCAATTGACCATGGTCATGGTCAATTCGACAGTTATATCTTATTTTTTTGCACCCAAATTGTGACAAAATGTACAACACAATTTAAAGTTCCTTCACCTTTCTTCTATAACTGTTGATTTTGATGTGAAAAAGTATATAAGTTGATAGAGCCCTTCGCGCATTGAGTTTTTATCTTGTGGCTCTACCATCTATTGATTTTTTGTTGCTTATCGGGTATGTTTTTGAAGCAGATATAGTATGCATCCCTTTTACATTCCAAATTGTAACTTAACTTGATGACTTTACACTTTATTGTAATAGATATGAGCTCTTAGAACTTTGTGGAGGAAACAGTGAACTATAATAATTGTATAATAATTGCTTTAGTTGCAACATTGTCTCTTGTTCCCGTTAAACCAGAATTTTATAGAGAAATTTGACTTGGTTTGCGAAAACGTTCTCAATAACTTACTGAAAACGCGTGCTACCTTTACAACACTGTCCCATTAGAAACAGAGAGTGGGGGTGGTACATGTGTAACTCTAACTCTTACTACTTTGAAGCCTATTATGGTTAGATGCATTTTACCCCTATTTCTTTCTCTTTTGTATGTGTGTATGGATGTAAGAAGATTATTGTGCAATAATACACTACCCTCTATTGTCCAATCATAGCACAAGGCTGGACAATAGCTTTGTGTAACATTGCAAAAAAAAGAAATTCAGCTAATCATGTGACATATCAATTGTATACAGTACTAATGATATTTCTAGGAACCCTGTCTCAGCCAGTGTGTTGATGAGAAAGGAACCCACGTTCTCTTATCAAAGAACTGTATCAGGGAGAAAGAGACTATAAATGTACATTTACTTTTAACTAAGCTATTTCCACACCATCGTAAATACGAAGATTATACATTACCTACACTCAAAACCAAGCAACACTCATTTTTGAAATATCACGATACAAACTACAGGTACTTTACAATCTTTCACTACTCCTCGTATTTGGTTAACATCGATCGCTAATACCAACTGCAGTTACTACTCATCATCATCATTATCATGTCCACATCCACTGCAACTGAGTTGTATAGTCAAGGAACAGACGCCAGAAATAGATCCATTCATGAGCGTCACCACCAACGAACTTCATCAACAGTAGAAGAGTTGCTTATTGAGAAATTAGACTACTTTGTATCGTCTATTGAAGCTAGACTAAACAATTTTGACATATTCTTTAAATGGAAAGAGGCCCATGCTGATGATGACAATGACAATGACCATGATCTTGCTGATTACAATGATAAACCTATTAAAACTACTACAAATATTTACCATACCAGTGCTGAATATAGTTCTGGCAATTTGCTTTCATCTCGTAGTAGAAGCGATTCAACCGCAAGCTTGCAAAGTTTAAAAGAACTTTCCATCATCAAGTTGAATTTGATTAGAGATCGATTAAGATTGATCAAAAAAAGTGTCCTAAGTAAAGGATTTACCAATGTTGAATTCTTGTATAATTTGTTGGCTGATCAGTATGACTATTTGTTCAATTCAGTGGTTGACCCATCTATGGTGATGGATGATGATGAAATTGGTAGCCATGAGAAACCCATGAAAGAGAGTAGCACCTCTTCCCCCCTTTCATCACCCTCCCCACGTGAAGTACTTTCCAACAAACTCATTGATATTATCTACTACTTTGACCAGAAATTAACAAATATTGACGATTACCTACGCGAAAAGAATGCTATTGTTGAAGGTGGTATTAAAGATTTACAAGAAAATGGCGCTTCAGAACAACCACATTTCATCAATTTACGTTATTTCAATTTCAATCGAGCATTGAAGAATGCCGCTAGGAACAAGTATGTCCATTATTATGAATTACCATTGATGTGGCGAGAAAATAAATATATCATCCAAGGGTATCGATTTTCATTAAAGCATAGTGAAATGTGGAAACTGATATTTGCCTGGCATAATGAAACAATGAATATTTGGTCGCATTTGGTTGGTGTTGGCGTGGTGCTTTATATCGCCTTGGTGCAGTTCCCATCAACTACGGTATTTGAAGTCATGAGTAAAGGAGATAAATTATTCATGTACTTGTTTCTCGTTGCTGCTTTGGGTTGTTTGGTTTCGTCTTCCACTTGGCATACATATTCATGCTTTGCTCATTACCCCAGCCGAGCTAATTTCGCGTGCATTGACTACTCGGGTATTACTTTGCTCATCACCTGTTCGGTAATTGCTATTGAGTATTGTGCATTGTATAATTACCCCAATTTATCATTGGCATTCATCATATTCACCATGGCATGTGGTTTGGGTGGATTTGCGTTCAATTGGAGTCCATATTTCGATAAACCTGAATGCCGTCCATTGCGTATTGGATTCTTTATCGGGTTATCATTTTCAGGATCAACGGCGCTTCTTTGTCAATCATGGTACTATGGGCCCTGGCATGCATTGTGGTTTGTGCTACCGTTATTTTACAAGAGTTTTGCCTGGTACTTGTTGGGAGTTGTGTTTTATGGTGGGTTGATCCCAGAGAGGTGGAGATTCGATGTGATTATTGAAGAGAATAATGCTGTTGGTGCTGGATGTCATCATCATTATGATGCTATTGATGTGATTGAAGATAAAGTGGGGCATGCTGGTGAAGAAGAAATTGACCAAATTGAGCTGGAATTGTTGGAGTTGGAACTGCATAGGTTGCAAAAGGTCAAAGATGCATTAGCGCCAGCTAAAGCTTCAGATGAAGCAGAATTATCTGCTGATAATGTTGAACATGACAGTGGCACTGACCTCGATGACAACGATAATGAAGAAGAAGAAGAAGAAGAAGAAGAAGAAGAGGAAGAAGATGACGATTTCAAACGCTTGGTTAAAAAGCATTTCAAAAAGGAACCAACAAAGACGCCCTATGCGAACAAGTTTATGAGTTTGTGGTGGGTTGATTATTTCATGGCCAGTCACAACATTTGGCACATTTGTGTCTTGTTGGGTATCTTGGGTCATTACTCATGCCTAGTGCACATGTTTAATGAAATCAAGGGTATTTTGAAGTAGAGGCTCATCAGGTGTTGGTGGTAGTTTGCGTTTAATTGTATATCTCAAATGAATTTACTTCTATAAAAATTTGAATGGCTAAGTCTAGTAATTTACTCATATGTTTTCTTTGGGAATGGGAAAGTTGGTCCAACTTGTTGAATAGACAACTTGGCTGCCCATTGACCCACATCAACCGCTTGAGCCAATGATTTACCTTGTACCAAAGAAGCAATGAACCCAGCAGCAAAAGCATCACCAGCACCATTAGTATCAACAACTTGCTCTTTGGCCAATGGAGCCACGGGGTATTGATGAACTTCGACTTCACCATTACCCAAATCAGTTACCGTCACTGTTGGTTCAGTACCTTGAGTGAAGATGACAGTACGTGGAATTTGTTTATTTTCTTTGGGTAATTTAACAATCTCCTTGGCGATGGCAACCACATCCTTGGAATCAACTTTCAAATCATGTGATTGAGCATATGCTTCAGCTTCTGATTCATTAGCAATTACGTAATCGACGTATGGTAACACCGAATCCAATTGATCTTTGAAGAATTGAGCAATAAAAGGAGCACTGAAATTCAAAGCCAATGGTTTATTGTGTTTAGCTGCTTCTTTACCCAAAAGTAAAATCGCTTCTGGTGACACGGTCAAATGGAAACCACCAACGTAGTAATGCAGAGCATTTTCGACAATGGCCCAATTCTCCGGTTTTTGTAAATGTTCTGGCTTGAAATGATTTGCTGCTGCTAAATCAGTAACCAATGACCGATGATGATCATAAATCAAAGCAGCACATTTACCAGTTGCATAATCTTGTTGCACTTGGTACTTGGTGGTCAATCCATATGCTTCATTAGCTTCATTTAACCGTTCGGCATAAACATCATTACCAACAGAACCGAAATAAACCACTGATTGAGGAGGCAAGATGTATTGAGCACCTCTAGCGGTATTTTGAGCCGCACCTCCTGCAACGAGAATCAAGTCGGGTTTTTGCAAGATTTCTTCATAGATTGGCAAATGTTTATCTTCAGCCAAGATGGCATCATTGTCTTTTAAATCGTATTTGGTTAAATAGGATTTATCGACATTAGTTTGGAGGTCCAAAAGTGGGTTACCTAAACAGACTAATTTGAATTGAGGGGTGGACATCGTTGACAATTGTGCTGTTGCGTGGATGTAACTGCGTGAAGTGATTACCGTACGTAGTAGAGTTGATCTAGTAACTGGTCCAAGTTTAAATTGTTTGATAAATGTTGTTGAAAAATTCATCTCTCTAAATTATTCTTATTCTTAGCGCCTTTTATTTTTCGTAAATTAAGAAAGTTTTCCTTCTTTTTTTGTGCGTGAATTGGAAGTTTATTGTCTCTGACTGATGCAAAATCTCGTGCAAATAGGGAAACGAAAAGGAGAGAATATCTATCCGCTTTTATGCTCTTCCCACTCCCTCTCTCTTATCATGAAAAGATGGGAAGGCGGGAAGGTGGGAATGTAGGAGGCGGTCGTACCCTTGGAAGCGCTGGAAAAGGGTCATTCAATCGATTCGAGCGCCAGATATTTTTGATCACGCAGATAAACGTGGTACAATCATGTTGTTCACACACATGTTAAAACGAATGAAAATAGAAGTTTCTATGCAAATGTAGAGAAGCTAATCTTTACAGAATGGGGGACTCAACTGAGCCAATGGGATAAACCTTTCGGTGGTATTATGTCGTATTGGTCAACTCTACGACAATTAATGACGACATTGTTGTATGCGAATGCATATTACGATGGCCACCACTACCTCCAGCGATGAATAGATTCAATTAATGGACATCACTACCACTAAATATTAGCAGGTGGCATCGTTTGAGTACTGATGTCGTGGTGTGGAGGTGGGGAGGTGGGGGTGTAAGGGGGGATTATCTAGTTTGTTGTCGCAAAATTCTTGTTTAGTTTGCGACACGACACACACGATACGATACGATACGATACCCCTTCGCCATCGTCTAAATGCCGTTTGAAAGATTCTCGCATGTGACTTTGTTTGTGTGTCGCGTAACCCATAATGTCGCAAATATCAATGTCGTAACTCTCTATTTTATGAAATTATAAACAAAGGGAAAAACAAAAAGTGCCATTTTTGTGGTTGTTTCTGTCAATTAAAATTTTTTTATTCTCATTTTGACAACAAAACAGTAAAAAACCCAAAAAAGCATAGACAGAAGCAATAGCGAAGGAGGAATTACTACTGCTGTTGAACAGAGAATAGCCATTACCACTTTAGGTTGAACTCATTACCACCTATAGAGCACAATATATAATACAGGAGAGATTCTAAGCATTGCATTTTTGTGGCTACACATTCATTTTTAATCAAAAGGATATCCACGCTTCGTCGTCAATCAGAAAACAAAGCTAGCCACAGACGGGAAGTTCTAGACATACTTTAATTAATAGCCAAAACACTGTCCTTCGTTTTACCAGCTGTGTATCTTATCCCACTGAAGCTTTTAAAAGATGTCGCTGTCACCAAGTAAACCGTCGCCTCAAAAGTCAGCTCCTAGCACCACCTTGTCGTCTTCTTCACGGGTTATCGACTCATTGCAGTCTACAATCGACAAATTAACTGATGAAATAACGACTTTAAAACAATCTAATCAAGAGACTACCAAGAAGAACCAAATACTAAGTCAACGAAATGAATCATTTGTTGACCAAGTGGCTAATTTAAAACATGAAAATGAAATGTTGAATGCCATGTTGAAACGTAAAGATCGTCGAATTGCTGATTTAGAAGATCAGCATAATGAACTTTCGAGCTCAATTGAATCAATCAATTTCCTGAATAAACAAATGAAGATGAGATGTGAAAATTTAGCAACCAATAATGATAAAACAATGGCTGAATATGAAAGTTTGAAAATATCATATGATGCTTTAGTTACTAGTTGCAATGAGTATAAACAACATTACAAGAAGGAAATTGAAACCATTAGTGCCAATTTTGAAGAGTACAAGAGTTCCAATATGGTTAAATGGCTGGAATTACAAAAACTGATTACTAGTAATGATAAAGATATTGATACATTGTTGGATTCTTTGGGGAACAAAAAGAAGTCAATGGATAACATCTATGTTCACAAGAATACCAAAATTTTACAAATTCTCACAACTTTGGCCAATTTGGTAAAGACACATGGTCAAGAAAGTAAACAAATACTTGGTGATTGTTCGGAAACAATTGACTATTTATTAAACAAGTATCCCGATTTGAGTGAAAAATTAACCAAACATGAACAAGTTGAGTCAATTGATATAAATTCAATCCTTACTGAGTCAAGAGAAACTTTGAATAATGTGTCGTTTGATGATGAAGAAGTAACATTGATACAGTCACCTGATTTGGAAAATGGACCTGCTGCTAACAATAACACTTCCTTGACCAAATCTGCTTCAATAAGACGCAAGTCAAGGAAAAATGGCGCAAACTCAAACAATTCATCTGCGGCTTCATCACCAAACTTGCCTCAATCAGCACAACATAGTCAACACAATCAACATAATCAACACAATCAACATAGTCAACATATACCTTCCTCACGAAATGATACCCATTCTAATGCAACCTCACATCACCAAACAACATACCAACACCCACACTCACACTCGCGTTCGCAGTCACAATCACAATCACAGTCACAACTGGAGCTGAGAAAACCTGTGGTTAATAATAACCTCATAAACATCAATAAACCAAGAAACAAAAATGGTATAAAGGGCAGTGGTGACGCTCCCACGTCCAATGGTGATCGCAATACCAGTATTGGCAATACTGAAAAGTCAACTAGGAGAAGATCAGGCTTTTATGGCAATCCCAACAAGGTCAGCAATGGGAGTTCTCATAAACATAAACGAAACTCGCAAATAATAGATCACACCGTATAGAGTTGAGAGGAGCTTGCACAATATAATAGAGATGTATGGGGTGTTTCAAAAGGGTGGGTGTATAATTTTTATTTGTTTGTATTTAGAGAGCTAGACTTGCTATTTAATTTTGTTTTGAGTAAAAATTTTCAAAAGATTAAGCTTTTAAGGAGTCATTGTAGGAGCTTGCAAAGTTTTTGAGGATTCAGCTTGAGTACATGCAGCTGCCCCATTTTGAGTGGGAATAATCATAATTCTACTCACTACCGCTCGATGCACGTTTTTCGGCGCTCAAATGCCTCCCCCCCCCACGAAAAAAAAAGAGCGCTTGTTCAAACCAAAAGAATAAATTCCCCTCGAAAAAGAATAAAAACATATTAACAGCTCTTTTCTTTGGCCAATTTTTCCTTCATGAACAATTGCCATCGCACATCAAGAAATGCCATTGACTCACTTTAGAATCGGCAGAAGAGGCGAAAGCGTTGAATGAAAAGAATTAGTGCGTGGCGTACTATGTGCAATACTTGGAAAAGAAAAGAGGACAAACTAATGGAACAAATGGGGAAGACCAAAATCAAGAGAGTGGGGCAAATTTCGAATCAACACGAGAGATAGCCACGCCATGGGATGCATACCACAAAACGACGTCTGAGAAAAAACATATTTGTTGAGCTGTACCCAAGAATAACTAAACAACAAGCTAATGAAATAATAAACTGGATCAAAGTTGAAGCTTTACAAGGCAAAATTCCCCAACAATGAAGTTATAAAATCAAAAGCTGAGACTCTTGTCACTGAGAATGAAGCATTCAATGCTAGCCCCTTACGTAAAGATTGGGTTGAGCTTTTCTTGTCGAGGGATAGTGATGTTGAAAACTATCGGGAAATTTCAATGGGTGAAAACTGGGTTGGTTTGGTGGACGAATCCAAAATGAAAGGGGTTTAAACAAGGATATGGTACCAAGCGACGCAAAGGTCAAATTGAGCCGGGAGATTGCTGCAATTGGATCAACTTGAGATTTTACCAATCGTTGACGCCCAAGAAGAAGGAGAGGTTTTGTGTCGAATGGATAAGCGAAGACAACGAGGAGACCATTCAACATTTGATGAAGGGAAGCCTGTGATTTTCGATTGCCTTTCTTGGTTGGGAGATTGTCTCGCTTCTACCACGGCATTTGTAAACAAAGGTGCAAAATGATCTTTACAATAGTTTCGTAATCCAACATTGATTCAAGATTGGATTTTTGCTCCAGAACGAAGCCAAAATAATCTTATAACATTATTAATTGCTATTGAAATATTATTAGTAACTGGAATTCACGAGTACCAACAATAAGCAATTCAATCAATTGAGTGCAAATAATGTGAAAATCCTGAGCGCCAATGTGGATATCAATCCAGCCAAGCTCGGAAACATTCGGATCGCAAGATTTTGCTAAGTGCAAAACAAAACAAGCCCATACAACCAGCTCCTCGAAATGAACTACGACCCGATTACAAAGAAATATGACGAAGATTATGATATCAAGTTGGAGAAACATTATTCAAGTTTGGCAAAACCCATCTATTTGAAGCCGTTGTTCAGTTTCCTCCAGATTAGAGTTGTTGAGGAACAAAAAGTGAATGTAATGAACAATCGGGTGTTCGTCGGGGAGCCGAGATCAATCTCCTTTCGTTGGACTCATTTTATGATGAATCTGATTCCCAATCGGATGCAGTAACGTAAGCGAGTGATACTCGTTTGGGTTTCGAAAGTGATCCAACATACATCCCCACATCAAAGCAGTTGTTGCGCTTGAAAATTTTGGGTGTAACAAGAAAAGAGAAGATCAAAATTGAATAGAGCAAATTTGATCATCAGGAATGTGCAACAATGAATGCAGTTGCGTATTGGCTTTTATCGTCGAAACAACACCCAGTTAAGAGATTGTCGTAGGAGATCTTGAAATCGCTCCAGCGTGTTCTTTTGAAGCAGGGTACAGTTGAAGGTGATGAGAAATATGAGCAAAAAGGACAAGACATGGTTTCAACTGTACCACCCAAAAAGAAAAAAACTTGATCATCGTATTGAAACCAATCACTGCAGCTGTACTTTAACTGCTGATCTTCCAATGATTATAGGTTTACAAATAAAAGCATCTTTGAAATAATGCCGTCGTGGATCGTCAAAACCCCTACTCAAAGCCTGGTGTAGCATCAATGGATATGGGGGGGGGGGGCAAGAAACTCACATAATGAACACCCTCTTTGTCCTTATAGCTGATTGACCATATACTCATATTGTATATCCCACAATTGTTCCATCTTCGTAACCCGCTAATAGCAAGTCTCCGTATTTCTTTTGCTTTATCAACTTTGAGTAACTTTGATCATCTTGGGTATCTGCTTTGATATGCATGCACATGTAGGTCAATTTCACTATGGTTTTCATTTCATCAGCGTCGATATGAGGCAAAGGGCGCTGAATAGTTTCATCAAGCAGCTGGATTACTCCATTCCAGAAACCAATTATGAGTTGACCACCATATGGAACAATTGCTTGGACGCCTGCTTCATTCAACTTGCAAACTTTTATTGGATCTGAATGGATAATCACTTTCTTACCGGTTGATCCCGACACTAAAGTAGTGTTCAATGCAGCCAATGAGATTATTGGATTAGGAACATGAGACGAATTGTGATATTGAAGATTGAGTTTCACGTCTTTGTTTATAATCAGTGCAGACGTTGCACTTTGGATAATTGTCGGCTGAGGTAGACTAATGACTAGTCCAACTATATCTCCAGACTCGTAGCCAATGTAAAGCACATTGCTAATGATGAGCATCTTCATGATAATGCCAAAGTCTTTTCTACCTTCAATGTCCTCAAACTTTACATCATGTACCAAGTTGTAGGATGAAAAGTTGGCCACTTCTCGCGTGATACCAATTGGCTCTTCATCGAGTCGATATATGTCAATGTTATTTGAGTTTGTTGTTGCTGGGGTGATCAAGTAATGATTGCAAAATAAGACAATGTTGGAGAAATTCAAAGCGTTGACAGGAAATTCATATTGTAGTTTGTCCTCTAGCCAGATCTTGATGGTGGAGTCTCTCGAATGGGTTATTATGTATTGGCCCCATTTCAATATTGTCAATATGGCATCAGTATGTGCCGTCCATGTAAGAACCGGACGTTTGATTGGCAAATTCCACTTTGTAACAACACCTGTCTGATCCGAGGTGAGTATATGTACATCCGATATGGGTAGTATGAATGTAATTGGTGCCTTATGGCCACGTAACGCAAGCGCTCTCATTGTGAACGGATCTAGATTTGTAGGCGGGACATTTTGTGCTGATAATCTCGATGAGCATTAGGAAAAATATCAACAAAGCTCTCTTTGCCAATACGAAAACAGCAGCGCCCCCTAATATGGTGAAGAGGGACCATTTTTCCAAGTTGGCATCTGACAATGCCAAAGAAAGAGTACAGGCAGCAAATGCTTTAATGCAAGAGTTGATAGAGGAAGATTCGGCTCAAGAATGGGACTACACTTACAATCGTTTAATCAAAGGCTTGACATCAACGAGACAAACTGCAAAATTGGGGTTTGGCATGCTCTTGACCGAAATTGTTTTGGAGATGAGGAAGCGGGGAGATTTGAACTTGGAAAAGTATCTTGACAAGTTGATTGAAGTGACCACCATTAAAGGCGGTATGAAGGGAAAAGAAGAAAGAGCGCTCTTGTTTGGTCGTTTGTTTGGGCTCAATGTTGTTATAAAGGTAGGGTGGCTCAAGGAAGCAAGTGAAGCGGAGTGGCTTCACTTCATTGGCGTTTTAACGGACTTATTAGATACAAAGCCTTGGATACGCGAAGCTACTGCTTCTAGTTTAATTGATGCCATCAAGAGTGCCAATGAGAAAATAGCCAATACAATACACTTGCAGGTCTTGCAAAAAGTGAATGACCTAGGTTTGAATCTTTCTACTGAAGGGTTGGCTATTTATTTGGCTATAGATAGGGTTACGAGATCAAAGCTTGCTTCTGAGATTGTTAAACCCAAAACAAATTGGAAAAATGGCGATCCTCTTCATAAAGGCAACCTACCTGTATTGGCTAAAGTATTGAAAGATGTTGAAATTGTTGATGAAAATTCTGAAGATAGAAAACAAAAGAGTAATTGGACACCCAACTTGCCATTTGTATGGAATATTCTTATTGATGATTTTGTTCATTGCAATGATAAAGTGCAAGAACCACCGCAAAAGAAGCAGAAAAAAAGCAACAGCAGTAAAACTGAAGATGACATAATTGGTTTGAAGGTGTTTTATAAAGTCGTTGTGGACGAGTCATTATTTTCTGAAAAATCATCACACGAAAGGAAATATTGGGGGTTTGAAATTTTCATGAATTTTTTGGCCAAATTGGATCACGACTTGGATGTGCTATTCACTCCAAACTTTATGAGATGTTTGATCAACCAGTCATCACACAAGTCACGTACATTACACAACATAGCTGTAAAAGTGTTGTCGGCGATATCCGACAAAGGCTCACACTCGAATGATACAGCGCCAGTGCTACTCAGTTGCTTGTTAGATGAGTCACGGGGCGGGTGTTGGAACTTTGATTTGATTACAAAATCTCGCACGATTGATGGGATCTTATCTGCACTGAATATTGGGAACATACCTGTAATCGTTGCCAAATTCACGGAAATGCTCAAAAGTCAATCAACTACGGATGGGTTTAAATACTCAAACGATAATGTGCTCAAATGGTGTCTTGATAAGTTGGTGCATTTGGTCAAGTTTAACAAGGAGGACAATATTGTGAAACAAATTATTGGGTTGTTGATAAAGTGTGCCTTTTTTGAGAGCGACGCTTCTCCAAATATCAGGAAAATGGCGCAAGAAAAATTAAATGCAGTTCTTTCGGAGGTTTTATCACGAAGCGGAGAGTCTGGTATCACATGGCCCAGGTACTGCGTGGAACAAATTGCCCTGTTGGAAAAGACTAGTAAGTGTTTGGTTGAATTTGATGAGGAATTGGGGAAAGTGCGCGATGAAACCAGTGCAATCTTGCGATCGGTCTCGACTAGCTCAAAGGGGGATTTTGATAACGTCTTTGGTTTACTATTCTCCATGTGCTTTATTCAATTGTACATGGGAGATGAAGAAATTGTTCAAATTACACAAGAGCTAATTTCACTTTATCAGAAGGAGGTAGATAAAACAGAGGACAATGTGGATACTGCATTAGTAATGACGGAGGTTCTCCTTAGTTTCATTACTAGAAAAAGCACTTTGTTGAAGAAGTTGTCAATGATTGTATGGGATCATTTTCTTTGTGGAACTGATGAAGAGGGACAGTTGCGAATTAACGACGAATGTTTTGAGTTGTTATTTGATGTGTTGAAGACAAAGGAGAATAAAGAGGGGCAGAAGCAATTGTTTGAAAACGATGATGAAATGGTTGTCGATGGTGAAGATGAAGAAGGTGACGAAGATGATGATGAGGATGGCGATAACGATTCCGAGGATGGCAATAACGATTCCGAGGATGGCGATAACGACTTAGACGATGGCGATAATGACTCTGAAGATGGCGATAACGACTCAGACGATGACTCGAACAACGAGACCGCCAACAACACCATGACTGACCTCGACAAAGAAACAAATCTCAAGCTTGCAAAAGCCTTGGGTATACCCACCGCTGAATCGGGAGAAGTCAAATTTGACGAACTTTCTGACCTCGATTCATCCAACGACGAATACGAAAGTGATTCCATGGATGATGAGCAAATGATGGCCATGGATGATCAATTATCCAAAATTTTCAAAGAGAGACAAGATATACTAAACAGTGTTAGTTCAGGAAACAAGAGAAAGACGGAAGTTCATGAAGCACGTGAGAATATGATTTTTTTCAAAAATAGAGTTTTGGATTTATTGGAGAGTTTTACTAAACACCACCCTAATGCCGAGTACAATTTGAAATTTATTGGTCCTGTTGTGACGTTGATCAATTTGACTATGGATAAAAGTTTGGGAGTGAAGGCGCATAAATTCTTAAAGACTAGAATTAGCAAGACCAAGGTGTACTCTGCAACCGGGCCAACAAGTATCCAAGACGTACCAGAGTTCACTCAATGGTGCAAACAATTGATTGAAAAGTTGCAAGATCAGGCTGCAACTACAAAGTCATCAAACCATGCTGTTATTGCTAGTTACAATCAGAGTTGCATCATCCTTGCCAAGAACTTGATTGGGGTAGATTCATCACAATTGGAACCGATTATTGACATATACACCAATGCCTTGAAGAAATGGGCACTAAATAAAAACAACAAACTCCAGGTATCGTTGTTTTTTGATTTTATCAATTGGCTCAACGATAAAAGACACAATTTGAGCGGGCAATAAGCACAACCAATTTTGTATACATACATATATATATGTATAGCTTTAGGGTGCCAAACTAGAATTAGAGCTTGGTCGTGTAAATGAGTACAATTTGTAAACCAATTAGAAAAATTTCCTTCAACAAAAATAAAGCTCTGGCCGATACCGAGAAGTCAAAGAGAAAAGAGAAAAGAGAAAAGAGAAAAAATTATTCACCATTGATCAACAACCACCACAAGCATCTATTCACAACCATGTCAGCGTACAAACAAGCAGGTATTTCATTAAACAAGGCATTTGCTATTGCGGCACAAACTTTGAGAAACTCATTGAAGCCAGAATTTAAAGCTGCTGCCGAAAGAAGAGGTGTTGTTGAAGCTAAAGTTGCCGTTTACGAAAATGGAAAAGCTGGTGAACCAAGAGAATTGAAACCAATTGACAAATAAAGTGAGAGAGAAAGAAAGAGTGAGTGAGTGAGTGAGTGAGTGAGTGAGTGAGAGTGTGGAGCAGCAGATTGTATAGATAGAGCTTCGAAATCAAACTGGGTAATACACAATTACGGTTTTACGTTGTGCACAAGATGAACATTTTCTCTATTTACAAACACTTCACTATCTTTTCAAATCTTCACCCAATGTTGCACTATCCATATTCTGAATTTTCTTCTTTGTGTCAAGGGTGATTTCTTCAATCAATTGATCTTTGAGTTCTTCAGGTAAGGAATCAATCATGGCTCGTAAATGTTCCAATTTTCCAAAATCACGTTGATTTTGTTCAATCTTTTCTGCTTCATAATTTGCATGCTCTATTTCATCTGCTTCTTCTTCGTCAATTTTATCTTCATCTTGTTTGTTTGTCGATTCATCTAATAATTTGGATAATTCACTATTGGGGTCACTAAAGAGTTCAACAAATCTGCCATGTTCAACAACTTTGCCATTCTTGCCCAAGACAACAACAAACTCTGATTTCGAAATGGTTGATAATCGATGGGCGATGGATATGATTGTCATTCTTCCTTGCGAAGTCAAGTTTTTCAAGGTCTCATTGATTAACGACTCTGATTTTGAATCTAGCGCCGAGGTGGCTTCATCGAGGATTAGAATCTTGGGACGTTTAATCAATGCACGAGCAATGGCAATTCGTTGCTTTTGGCCTCCTGATAATGAAGCACCTCGGCTGCCAATTATAGTGTCATATTTCTCAGGGAAACTCTCGATGAAGTCGTGACAATTGGCTTGCTTGCACACTTCAATGATATCATCCATTGAAAGTTGGCGAATTTGTTTTGGAGTGAGACCATACACGATGTTTTCCAAGATTGTACCACTTAGTAAAAGTGGCTCTTGCTGAACAATACCAATGATATACCTTCTCAAATCACGAACTTGAATATCTTTGATGTTTTCCCCACCAATTAAGATCTCACCACCTTGGATGTTGTATGATCTTAAAAGTAATGCAGCAACGGTAGATTTTCCTGCACCTGAAGGAGCAACAATACAAGTGCTGGTTGAACTAGCAATGGAAAAGCTACAATGATCAAACACCTTGTCATTGGGTCTTGTTGGGTAGCTGAATGTAACATCTTTAAACTCAACTTCATTTTGCAAATTGCCCGCTTTTTCCCCATTGATGGGATCAACATCACTTTTGTAATCAATCAAGTTGAAAAGCTTGACTCCGGCACCAGCACCTTTCATCAATTCAAGGTATGTCGTTGTTAAGCTATACAATGCCAGGTTAAAAAATTCCAGATACATTGTAAACGCCACAACATCACCAGCAGTCATTTGACCCTTTTGCATAAGCCATATACCCAATGCAACACATGATAAATACCCCGCATGATAAAGGGTATATATGCTAACAGAATAATTTGATTGTGCAAATGCCTCTTGTTTGGCAACTTTGACAACGTTTCTAATCCTAGCACTATACTTGTTGAGTTCCTTTTGTTCCCCAGTGAATGCTTTAACCAATTTGACTGCATTCAATGTCTCTTCACTGACTTTTGTTAGCCCAGCACTAGCATTTTGTAATTTGGTGGACAACTTCCTAATTTTTTCACCATACCATACAGAACCAATGGTGATTGGTGGTGAAATCAACAACATGACTCCAAACAACATTGGGTTTATCGAATACATCATATAGGAGCTAATAACTCCAAACAACAAGTTTTTCAACCCATCGGGTAGATTCCCCGTTATTGACTTGCTCACAACATATGCATCACTTGATAAACGCGATATTAAATCGCCAACTTTGTTCTTGTCATTGTCGTAAAATTTCGCATCATGGCGTAATAAACTCTTCATCACTTTGGCTCTTAGCCTAGCAACAAGTCGTTCACCTAGTAACTTCAATACCCAAATTCTAGCCCAAAAACAAAGGGCAGAGAGACACATGAATGGAACCATGAATTCGAAAATCGTCTTTGCCGTGTAACCCCACACCATCAATTCACCATTGGCGTTTCTAGTTCCTGAATTGAATGAGTCTAGTAGAGCACCAACTAGTTTGACGGCGGTGGTTGGGTATAGTACTGCGCATAAAATAAATGTAATTGCAAGCAAAAACAACTTCCAATCGGATTTACCCAATTTTAGTATTCGACCAATGGTTTTCATATTTTCTCCAAATGTTTTCTTGTCCAATTTGGAAAACTGTTTGTTCTCCTCTTGTTTGATCTCCTTCTTTTTTAGTTTAGCGAGATCTAGATGTGATTTGACTGATGAGTCGTGAATAAGTTTGGTCTTTTGAGACTCATTGGAAAGAGATGATGTCGAGTTGAATCGTACAAGACTCAATATGCTTCTGCAATGAGGATTATTGATGATGATATTACTCCTCGGTATAAGTTTGTGTGGATTAAGGATGTGATATGTTCTCAAGGTTTGTCGTGTTGTAAATCGACATAGTAGGACAGATGCTGGTTTTAGCATGAGCATGGTTGGGGGAATGCTATGTGTGGTGCCGGATAATAAATTCGAAGCTGCTATGAGTTAGCAGATGCTTTCGTGGGTGGAAAGAGTTGGTTGTAGATGGATCTTTGGTTGTCAAATCTTCATCGGAATAATTTTTTTTTTTTTTTTTTTTTTTTTTTCGTTTCTCTTTTTCCAACCGATTCGTTCACCAAAACTGAGTCATCTAGATGAATTTACCCAAGAAACGTATCTTTGGTAGTAGAGGGTTGGAAGAGCTACAAAGGATGGCGTCCACATTATTATGTACTCTCTTTAAGACAACCAGATCAAGTTGAAGCCTCAATCCTCTCGTGTTGAATCTCGGCTCCGGAATTCGCTGTTTGATATGGGCTTTTGCATTTTCTATTGTGCATCTACTCTTTTTCATATCCTATACATTTCTATCAAAATAACTTTCAATCATACCGGTTTCACTTTCCTCATACTCGATCAAATCAACACTTCCATCCTCTTTTAAAACCGTATTTGCTTGAATCAAAATCTTTCTTGGTTTCTTTTCCTTAATAACAACATCTCTAAACTTGGCATATTCATCTTCAACATTACTCTTTTCAAGATAATATTTCAATCCTTGAGTAACATTAGCCGTGGATTTGTAGACGTGCAACTGACCTAAAAAGTCACCAAGTGCGTCAACAGCAGTAACACCATCATAAAGTTTCGACTTGTCAACAACAATCTTCAAATCGGAAAAATCAGATTGTGAATGTTTGAATTCAAATACGCCAGCCTTGTGCAATTGTTTCATAATGGCAAAACGCCCCTGCATGTGAGGTTGACCCCATTTCTTGGCCTCAGGGTCCCAGTATTCTAAACCAAGTAAACCAGCACGAATCATCAATAAACTGGCAATGTACATGACATCGTCTTGGCTAGATTTGGAAGTGATGCCAAAAATGGGCAACACTTGTGTGGGGTCCTTAAGAATCAAGTATAATGCCACCAATTCAGCACGGCACTCTTCATAGGATCCACTGTTGGCACCAAATACCCCAGCCCAAGTTTCATTAGGCTTGTACCAAGTGGTTACATCATTGCGTTGCAGCTTATCAAAATTGAATTTACCCGGTTCAGTTTCTTGCAACAATTTGCCACTTCCGTGACCTAATAACTCATGCAACCCCACTTGAACTTCAAATGAATCATCTCTCCATTTTTTGAACAAATCTTGATCATCAATGAATGTAATGATTTCTTCCTTTTTGGGGTTTTTGGGGTTGGCCGAAAGGACATTACCAAGAGAGACATTTTTAAACCCATAGTTTAATCTCACATCATCATAATTGGGGATATTGATTCCAGCGGGAACACCAGATCCAGCAAATGTCAATACTTCCAATGAAGTGAAATCAGGTGGTGTGAATGTATCCTTTTCATAAAAACTTTCCCATGGTAACTGAGCAATAAATTTACTGGCATTGGCCACCAATTGAGAGAACTTGGCCGTACGTTCATGATTCACCATGGCTACAAGACCCTCCCATTCACCACGTACACCAGCTGGGTCTCTATAAGTTTCAATGAATCCGATGTTTGATTCAACTTCCGGTTTCAAGTCCTTGACCCATTCAATTTGAGATTTCTTGTGAGCCGACATTGAACCAGACTTGAAAGATTCAATGTAGTAGGAAATGAGTTTTCTTTGGGTATCGTTGGAAACGTATTTCAATGCATTTTCCAACTCTTGAACAATTTTGGAAAAGTCGCTTGCATGATCACCGAATTGAAAATTGATCTTGGTGCCATTATCGGTTTGCAAATTCAAATCGGAGTAAAGATTTGTTGAATCAGCCGATGCAACGAGAACAGTGTATGAACTGCCGTTTTTAACAACCCTGGTGTTTTCTGGCATGATTCCTGCTGATGACAATGCCTTGTTGACGGCGTCGATTTCATCTTTAGTGATGTTTGCACTGTGTGGGTAATAGTTTGACAAGAGACCATGGTCAGGGTACCCTAATAGCCCACGTTCAGTATCGTAAATCTGATCTTCAACCTTGTTATACAACTCAGTTGCAACTTCATCATCAATTTTTTCAATCAATTGACGAAACTTGTCCTTGCTGACTCTAGGAATGAATTTCCTATCACCAAAAGACTTGTAGTTGCCCAAATTATCCAAAAATTGAGCAGCATACTCCAAATAATACGTCACATCCTGCTTGTCAAGGGAGGACGACGACGTGGATAATTTATCAATATATTCTTGGTTTGAATGTGGTTTATCCAATTTTTCATGCACGCGTAATATCAAGTCGTAGATTACGGGACTTTCGGGTGAAACTGAGTCCAAAACTGCTCTTGAACCATGAAACGATGCTCTTGATAAATGATGAGCGTATTTTTGTAAATTAGGCGATGATAGTTGATTAAAATGTTTTTTGGCTGACAACGAGACAATTGGAGCCTCTGAGTCGGCATAGAATAAATCAATGGACATTGTGGAGGGAGTGGAAGGGGATAATTGGGAATTGAGTTTGTCCTGTGGGTGATTTTGGCCTAGTTTATATTTTGTGCAGTGGCAAAAAAAAAAAAAAAAAATTATGTCGTACGAGAGAGTGGAGAGAATTTGTGGAGCCGCGTGATCGCCGACCACACCAAAGTTACGGCGTTTCGGTGGGACCTACTACTTTTCTTTTGTGCAAGTAGCGATGGGTGGGCTCTGTAAGATCGGATAATCACGGTAGATGCGAAGCCAGAGCTTGCCTCTTCACAAAATGTATGATGATTTTCCATATCTACGTTTCTCTCATAAGTGGCTTTCCAACTAAGACACAAGTCGGTTCCTTTTGGTGAAGTCAGTCACGTGCACATATATAGAGTTAGCAGAACAAAGAAAATCTTGGAATTGAATGCTAAGATGGCACACATCAGTCGAACATATACAATTAGTACACTCCACTCTATACACTATGAGTGATGCTACGTCTAACACGAGTACACCCGCTAGTGATACGCCAACTTCAATTATAGATTCAAAGCTCGACAAAACAGTATCGTTTGAAGATAAAAGGGTAGAAGGTGATGATGATAATGACAAAGGTGTTGGCGAAGACGAAGATGAAGAGGAGGACGAGGACTACGATCCAACAAAAAAAGAGGATGTTGAAGCTAGCGATGAAGATGACGATGAAGATGATGCTGATCTAGCGGGTGGTGGTGGTAAGATACCTGACTTTTCCAAAATAGAATCGAGTATATCACAAGTTAAAACTCGATCGCAACGATTACAAGCTAAACAACAGAAACAAGCTAAATTTATTGGCCTGTTTGAGACTGACTCACGTGGGTTGGTGAAAGATACATGTTCATTAGATATAGAACTGATTTTCAGTGATTTAAAACAAAACAAAGTTGATATTCATGAGGGGGAGTTAGAAACAACACCGGACAACGTTGGGGAATCTTGTCTGAGAGCAAAAGGGTCGGACAGTGTAGGTAAAACCAACTCCACTGGTGGTGGTGTTGGTGGTGGTGGTGGTGGTGGTGAGCAACAACAACAACAACAACAACAACAAATTCGCATTCAAATTAATTATACATTTGCTGGTAAACTCATTACTGAAAGCAAACTAGTTGATGCCAATTCAGAAGAAGCCAAAGCCTATCTCAATTCAACCAGTTCTATAACTTCCTCATCAACCAACGAGATACCAAATAAACGAACTGAAGTTAAAGTAATGCGTCAAGACCCCCAAACTAAAGAAACTTATGAATTGCGAATCAAATTAAAACGACCATCATTAATTGATAAATTTATTGCTTTAAATGGCAATAATAAAAAGATGAAGTTGTCAACGTTGGAGAAATCTCGATTAGATTGGGCTAGTTTTATTGACAAGAGGAAAATTGGTGATGAGTTAAAGAGACATAATCGTGGCGGGTACCTTGATAAACAAGATTTTCTTAATCGGGTTGATTATAAGAAGGATGAGATTTATCAGCGTGCTAAAGAGGAAGAAAGAAAGAGACAGTTTCAACTTCAAGGGAAGTAATTAATTAAAAGAATGAGCATATGATGATGATGATGATGATGATAGTAATGAAATAACCTTTCCATATATATATGTATATATATATATTTATACATCTACAAGCTGAGTAAGCTCTCTTGGGTTTAAAGTTAAATGAAGTTTGTGTTTTGCACTGTACTTGTTTTTTATCATCTCTTTGTCATGAAAATCGATATGGTATTGTATTTGTATTGTATAGTTGGAGGATGAGGGTGTGTGAGTTTCGGTTGGTAGTGTACAATTGTTCAAAAAACAAAAAACAAAAAACAAAAAAAGAAAAAAGAAAAAAAAAGAAATTGTCAAGTGTCGCGACTAAAAATTCTGAGACATTGACAGTCTCGTCGCAATTAAAAAACAGACGTGTCTTTGTGTAACTATTTCTCGTTTGAGTTAAAAATTCTCACTTATGACGTCAATTGTCGTAACATGCTTAGTTACGACAATTGATGTCATGTAACCTCGTCTTTGTTACTAGAGTTGGAGTGTTTTCTTTTTCTTTTTTTTTTTCTAGCTACAGCTACACCAAATAGAAGCATATCCTCCTTTTCAAAGGTACTGAAGTTGGAGAAAAATAAAAGAAAAAGAGATGGTGTATTTGGTGGCGAGAGTATACCACTGCTCCACTGTCTCCTCCTCCTCCTCCTCCTCCTCCTCCTCCTCCTTCTATACTTTATTATACTCCTTTCAATAGTAGTATTTCCACTTCTTCTTTGGCAACTGGTGGGGAGAGGCACAGGCAGGGAGGCACAGGCAGGGGAGGCAGAGAACGAGACACCAAAAGAAGAAAGTAAACGAGAACGACGGGCTCTCTCTCATTCTTTCTTTCCTTTCCTTTCTTTCCTTTCTTTTTTTAATTTTAATTTAATTTTAATTTTTTTTTTTTTACGAGAAAAATCTCATCCGGTCCTTTTCCCCTTCTTTTTCTTTTCTCAAAAGGTCAAGGAGAAACAGCAGACCCTCATCACACACACACCCATACGGAGTGAGAGATATCATCACACGATAAAGGAAGATAAAAGGGAGAAAGTATCTTTTTCTAGTCTTCCCCCCCCTTCTTTCTTTTATATTTTGGGGGTTTTTTGGTTCTTTCATACTTTAAAACTGCTTTTACATCTTTTTCATTGTTTTGTTCATCATCAGTCAGTCAGTCAGTCAGTCAGTCAGTCACACTCATTTCATTTCGAATTCTTTTTTTTTTTTGTTTTTTAGTTTTTGGTTTTTGTTTTTTGCCCTAAACATCCGACACACTCGTTTGAAGCCATAGACGCCAACATATACGATTAGCATTGGTACCTTGATACACACATTTAGCCTCGACCTCCACCATATCCCGTTTTGTCATCATATAACAATTAGCATAGCACCTTTAATTTACGCAGTGTGACACAAAGAGGATGTCATCTAATCATCATCTAAGTATACCTCAAAGTCCACCTCATACAGCAACCACGTCTACATCTACCCCCGCATCCACCCCGTTTAATCCAAGAACTCATAGACACAAAAGATCACAAGCTATACTGGGAGATTTTGATGGTTTGGGACTATTTAATATACCACCACCACCACCAGTATCATCACCAGGTGGTGCATCAGCAGCAGCAGCAGCAGCACAATCAATACCCTACAATGGCAGTACATCACGCTCATCATACTATGGTCATCGTTCAGCCTTATCCAGCAATAATGTCCTTGGTATAACTGGCAGTCCAGCTCGTAATAATAATAATAATAATAATAATAACAACAACAACAACAACCATGGAAATAGAACAATATCAACATCTGCACCAAAGGAAAGAGTTGTTGGATTTGCTGACCATACACCTAGAACTAAAGCAGACGACGAAGACTATGCATTGGATCGATACTTTCATTTTAATAATAAAGAGGATTTTGCTAATCCGATAGACACCGGGTTTGCCTTTCCCAAAAGTGAATTCGATCACGACACAGAAGAGGACGATGGTGGTCATCATCGTCATCATGACTTGCATAACTATAGTACTTCACCTCATTCAGGAGTGACTTACACCACAAATTTCAGGAAAAGTTTAAGCTCGCCCATACAATTATCCAATAAACTATCTCACTCATCATTACGACAACAAAGCACACCATATTTACTGCAATCACCTCGACATTTGACTTATCAATTGCTGCAACTGCATTTACAGCCGCAGTCGCAGCCGCAACCGCAGCCACAACAACATGAAGAACAGGATGTACCTGATGCCATGATTGACTTGGATTATATTCTTACTGCAAACTTGCATATTGGACTGCAGCTTCACGATGACGCCATTTTCAGTACTGATGACTTCTTGGGCTCACCAGCAATTGCCGAGGAAGAAGATACAACGGAGGATAGGACTACAGTTGCGTCATCCACAACAACGACAGCAGCGAGGCCAGCAGGAACGGAAGAAACCGCAGGAATAGCAAGCGCCGCCATCACGAAGAATCATGATGAGATTGAAGAACAAGACTTGCAAGAATTACATTTAGATGAGGAGGAAGACTGTGATGCATTACCACAACCTACTCATAATTTTTACTCCCTGGCCAACTCCTCATCATCGAGTTTTACTTCAGTTCCGCCACCATCACATTCAAATAATGTTGCTGCTACTACTACTACTGCTACTGCTACTGCTACTGCTACTGCTACTGCTACTGCTACCTCCTCAGCTCAACCACCAACACCATCGTTTTCAACTCCTACGCGACAAAGATCAGGAGCCAAAGCACATCGATACCAAATATTCTATGATCAATCGAACCGCATCTCCAATGCTATGAGAGGATCGGCCGAGAGTATTGATCGAACAAGTACAAACACCCCACCAATGTCAGCTACAGGTACTGCACAACCACCACAATCCCCATCAACATCAATTTCGGCTACTTCAACCAACTCTATTACTGCATCTCAAACAGTATCAGCCAACAACATTAGCCATCAAACACCACTACATTTACAACAACAACTACAACCAGGATCACGCAAAACGAGATACCTTAGTCATTATTCGTCGTTGCCTACACTAAAGAGTAAACGCTCATTTTCATCAATACGGTATAACGAGTTGAAGAGGATTTCATCACCAACTAGAGAATATTACCGATTACAATCAACATTGTCGCCGTCAAAACACAATGGGAATGGATTTAATAACACTGTGCATTTCAATCATTACAATAATAACCATAGCAATGGCAATGGCAATATCACTGGCAATAGCAATGGCAATGGCAATGGCAACAACACGGCTGTTCCTATTGATTTGGCAACAACGTTGCACCCACCGGTACCGCAATGCTCCACTCCATCCACATTAGCGACTCAATCCACCGCGGAATCAGTGTCAACTGCCATCAGTGATAAACGCGGAGACGCTTCAACCAGTCCCATTAGTGTTAATTCGGAAATTTCATCAATGGTTATTACAGATGGCAAATCAGTGAGTCGACAAGCAGAAGTGGAGGCGGGCGTGGAGGCGGGCGTGGAGGCGGAGGAGGAGTTAAACAACTCAGAAGCTACCACCGCCGATGCCGCTGCTAAACCGGTAGTTGTTGTTTCCACTCGGGATCTAGATTCCTCGCTGCCAGCACTTGATTCAGCGTCAACAATCTCATCACATTTGTTCCCCATTCCTCAACTGGGACACAGTAATGATAATCTGATTCTGCTTCCAAGTGAATCTACAATACTGAATAAACTGTCGCCAAGAGGAGTTGATTTAGCCACCACCACCACCCCAACTACCATAGACAATGAAACAATCACGTTAGAATCAGCTAGCTCAACTCAGTTGAATAAGATCCATCCACATATTGTCTTGGCTCCTCCTCCTTCTGCATCATCACCATCATCAGATATACACAACGCACAAGCGCTGCCTTCTCCAACTACACTGACAGTCAAACAATCGCACTCTTCATCATCATTGAAAAAGCTGAACAATTTGGGAAGGCCAAAGTCACCATCCAAATCAACCTCTCGTCGACCTTTATCATCAGCAGAATCAAATTCTTTTAAACAAACTCAAATTCCACCACCGAAAAAGACTTTGGATGCACCAATGAGCAAGTATGAATATAACAAGTATCCAAACCGAGAAGCAAAACTGAGCAAAATGACGATGACTCGCATAGGCAGCAATGCTGATGCCGTATCATTCTCATCCAATGCATCTTCCTCTTCATCAACGACGCTTGGTTTGAATGAAATTGGCGTTGGTGGAGCGGCCTTGTCTATCACTTTGACCAATGAAGCGAAATTGAAACGAGGAGGACAAGTTGATGCAGCAGTAGGTCCCACAACTAGAAGGCGAGGGGGAAACAGGGGTGGACATACCAGATCAAAGAGTAATGTTGAAGATTCATTGTCGCTGGCGGGGATGAAACGTAGCTCAAGGTTTTTCGACTGGTTAAGGAAAAAATGATTGTTGAATGGGCTTTAGTATAGCTTGTGTAAGTGTGGTGTCGAAATATAATAACATAAACGTTGCAACGGTAGTTTGTTTATTGAAGCTCGCTTCACTTTCTCTAGGGTAATTACCCTCGGTGGACAGACAAGAACTATACCGGTATTGAGTAAGCTTGCTAGGGTAAAATGGATAACGCATTTACCATTTGAGATAGAGTGGCGGTCTGCGAGAGTATGGTGGAGATCTAGAGGTAGTTCAGTCGATAAAAAAAGGTGGGGTCCGACGGCCGAGATGGTATATCCTAGGATATTTCAACTTTTGTGTAATTTATGTTTTGGCATCGTTCTACCGTTTTATGGGGTTAGAGTTGCATCCCCGCGCTCATTGAGCAAAGGCAATAGAATCAGAAGCGGCGCATCCACTTATATAAATACAGCACTCTATACCATGAGAATAGCTTGTGTTTGCTATGGAATAGCTCCCCTCCCCCCTCCCCCCCGCCTTGCAATACTTTCTGAATGTCATTGTTTCGTCTTGATGGACAAGTTGCCGTGGTCACTGGTGCAACACTGGGAATTGGACTAGCATACGCTGAAGGATTAGCTTCTGCTGGGATCAAACAATTGATCTTGACTTTTCGTTCACAAGCTACACTTGATGCTGCTATATCACAGATTAAGCAGTTTAACCCTGATGTAATCATTAGTTCAATCCATGTTGATTTCCTCGCGATGCCTGAAGATGAAATCATTGCATTGATATACACTCAATCGTACGCTAAATCAACCACTGGTATCATTGACATTTTGATCAACAATGCCGGTATAAATGAGCGACACCCAGTTGAATCATTCCCGCAAGACGAATTCGACAATGTTATGAAAATCGACATGAATATCCCCATCAAATTAACGCGTCGTTTCGGCGCCAAGATGCTTGAGTTGGGAACACGAGGCAAAATTGTAAACACGGCATCAGTACTAAGTTTCCAAAGCGGAGTCTATACTGCTGCCTACACCGTGGCTAAGGGTGGTTTAAAGAATTTCACCCAGGCTGTGGCCAATGAATGGAGTGATCGTGGTGTACGTGTCAATTGCTTAGCTCCCGGATATGTGGCTACGAATTTAACTGATTCGATGTCTGATGAGAATCGTGAATTGGTTAGTCGTAGGATTCCCATGGGGAGATGGGGCAGGTGTGATGAGTTTAGAGGGCCGATTGTGTTTTTGTGTTCTGAAGCATCAAGTTATATGACGGGACTGTGCTTGGTTGTTGATGGTGGATGGTTGGGTCGGTGAGAGGAAAAGAGAGAGAGAAAGAGAAAGAGAGAGAGAGAGAGGTTGGGCTGGGTGGTGAGGGATAATGTCTGGATATGTAGAGTATCAATACGAATTTAAAGAATGGGGTTTTATCCTTTGTTTTTGCAACAGGTGATATGAAACTTGTTGTTTGTAGAAGCACAATGTATTACTCAATCTGTGCTTTACTTATGTCTCATTTGTGAAGCCCATTTATAAATACAACCGACACGGTCGGTCCGAGATTGTGATCAGGACGAAATGTATCTTATTGTTTTGCGATCCCCCAAAGTTTTGCAAAATTGGAAAAGTGGGGGATGTGACTTTTCAAAAGGGATACTTACAGCAAGACATCAATTTCTAGATTGTCTGTGACGTGATCCATACCAACCATAAGGGAGAGCTTAAATCTCCCTACTTTTGCTTGCAGGTGGACGAGAGTCTGTGAACATAAACGCAACATATTGGAAATATGCTGAACTCTGCAACACCAACAGAGTCATGACGGAGTATAGTGATAAGGCCTTGTTTACACAAAAAGAAACAGCATCCACAACATAATCATTTAAATAGCACTACAACGCCCTCTGCCTCTCTCTCCATCCCCCCCAATTCAACTAACCAAACTCACATCTTTCAAGCATTATGTCATTGTTTTCATTGGAAGGTCAAGTTGCTGTAATCACTGGCGCAACCCTGGGTATTGGATTGGGTTACGCCGAAGGTCTTGCTTCTGCTGGGATCAAGCAGTTGATTTTGACTTATAGATCACAATCTACACTTGATTCAGCAATCACTGAGATTAAAAAATTCAACTCCCAAGTGATCATTGACTCGATTCAAGTTGACTTTGTCCAAGATGAAGAGCAAGCAATTGTTGATAAAATCTTTACCCAAGCTTATAAATTATCAACCACTGGTAAAGTTGATATATTGATTAATAATGCCGGTATTACTGAGAGAAACGCTGCTGAATCATTTCCCCAGGACAAATTTGATGCCGTTATCAAGGTTGATTTGAATATCCCCGTTAAATTGACACAACGGTTTGGTGCCAAGATGCTTGAGTTGGGAACAAAGGGGAAAATTGTAGCCACTGCATCGTTGCTTTCTTTCCAAGGTGGGTTTGCATCGTCGCCGTATGCTGTAGCCAAAGGTGGAATCAAGCAGTTCACTCAAGCAGTGGCTAACGAATGGAGTTCACGTGGTGTGCGTGTCAATTGTATTGCTCCTGGTTATGTCAAGACTAAATTGACTGATAGTATGGCTCAGGAGAGTAAAGATTTGGTGGACAAGAGGATCCCTATCGGTAGGTGGGCAGAAAGACTGGATTTTAGAGGTCCAATTGTATTTTTGTGCAGTGATGCTTCAAGTTATGTTACGGGACTGACTGTGGTTGTTGATGGGGGTTGGCTAGGTCGTTAAAAGTAAATAAAGAAGTTTCCTTTTCTTTTGAACCTATACACCACCGGCTTCTCTGTACCATCTAATACCTCTATCGAAACTGATTACGCAAATCCCTTCGTTACTATCACCACCAGCACCCCCTCTAACACCTTTACCAATAAATTTAACACCACTAGCAACGCTTTCATCCTGCAGGTCATCATTGCTAGCATCATCTAAATCGGTTATTGAGATATTTATCGTTGCTTCACGTTCACTGGTTTCCAAATTCCACACACGTACACATTTGTCAAACCCACAAGATACCAAGTTTTTCCCTTCTTGATCAAAATCAAGACCCAAGATCCATCCTTGGTGGGCAAATCCTCCAACGACACCACTTTTGGCAGAATGCGATGGAGTTGCCAACGTCCCCACGTTTTCACCATATTGAACATCGTACAAGGTGATTGACCCTGCGGCTTGGTTATCTCTTGCTACTGCTAGTAGTGTACCACCAGGTGAGAATGCAATTGCACGGGGAATCGATGATGACGAAGATGATGACGAGTTGAGTTTGGGGTTTCTGCTAACCACTAGGTCAGTTGATCTGAATGTATACACCACTTTTAGATTTTGGAAATCGTACAAGAGGACATCTCCATTGATGTATCCCACAGCACATTTTTTATTGTCGGTTTGATTTACTGCTAGGGAGATTGCAAATGGTGATGATGATGATGTTGTTGTTGATGACGATGATGATGATGATGAGTTTGGTGTGGCTCCGCTTCGTAAGTCACCATACTTTGTAAATGTGATAGAGTCGGCTTTATCTTTTTCTGCGGTGACTGTAACAGTGTACACTTCCGTAACCCCATTCATCTTGTTTACTATAAAGTAATCCTGCTTCGATTCTGGGTCGACGTAGAATCCGGGTACCCAGCTCTTGCTCAATTCGAAATCGCAATCTTGCAAAGTCGTTAAATCATCATTGACAAATTGCTTGAACTTCATCAATCCGTTAAAACATCCAAATGCAACAATAGTGACTTTTATAGTTGAACTCGGTATCTTGTTCTCATAAACTGCTAAATGGTGAATACCACTCTTGTCAACGAAAACTGATTGAACAAACTCCTTCGGATTGTGAACCTCATCCTTTTTGTTGTCCCAGAATTTGGCATATCCATCACTAGAAACGGTTATTGTATACCTTGGCGTGATTGCTAGTCCTAGAATATCTGACTTGTGTGCCTGTGATGCACTCACTGTTGTTATATACTGCTTACCCATTGCTTGGATGTATGTTCGTGGTGGTTGTAATGCTTCACCGCCAGAATTTTTCAGAAGGAAGAAAAATTCCAGTGCAATTAAGAACCATCCCTTTGCTAGCCACACGTACACACGCACACACACGTACACACAATCACAACAAAAGTTAATCTTCCACAACATGTCGGACGAGTTGATATCGCTGATCACCAAACAATTGATCTTTCAACATAGTTTTCCTACGAATTTCAATTTTGCTCAAGAGTCTGGCTCAACGATACCTCCCGCATCACCACCTGCAGCGAGTATTCCACACAACAAATTGGTCTGCAGAAACAATTCAGAGTTGTTCTTTGCTCAGGAAAACCTTGTTAGATGCTGCACAATCAACCCAATAACATCAAACTACAAGTTATTGAAAACCCCTAATGCCAATTTTGAAGTTGTTTTTTTGGAGATTAATGAATCAGGCACGTTTTTGGCAATTGTCGGTGATCAAATAATCGATGTTGTTTCATTGCCACCAGTGTTGAACACAAAGCAAAAGTCGATATATATTGAAGAAAGACACTATAGAATTACCGATGTGGGTAAGATTAAGAAGGTGCTTTGGCAGTCCGTTGTTGCCAATGATTCGATGTTGGTGATTCTCAATGAAAATTCAGAAGTGTTTGGGTTTGACTTGAAAAAGTCAGTCAAGGTCCCATCAGTTAAGATTTCTTTTTGTGAAAAGATCAACTCTATTGCTTTTGGATCACGCAGCAAGATCAATGATGCATTGAAATTATATGCATCAACTGATGATCAAATCTTAAGCGTTGATTTTTACAACAGCTCAACAAGGATTGCAGTTTCAGAATCAGCTATAAATGTTGCAATCGATGATTCACAAAATACTATTGAAACTATCAAGGAAAAGTTCCCCGGACAGTCGGTGCTACTCACCCTGGCGAAAACTCAATTAAAAGTGTATGAGTCATTGCATCACCAACTTCTGAACAACTTACGTGAAATGAGAGGTTTATACACTGATGATCCATATGAGTTGTTTATTGTCGAACCAAAATTGACAACAGCAGATTATAACCCTAGAGTAGTGGCACAAATTGGCGCAGATGATTTGGTGTCCTTTGGAGATAATGAACATATTGGTTTACTTGCATCGATCAAGGGCGATACGATTTCATATTTTCTAAATATCCTTGGAAGTGGATTGGTCAAATATGAGGAGCCAAAACAAGTTGGCTATGCCAAACCGAAGAAAGGTTTTGGATTTGTTGACTCGATCGATGAGGCCAATGCTGAAAAGATCTTTTGGGAGCAAGACCTAAACTCATTGGAGTTTCTACAATCGGAGAAACTACCTTTCGATGGAAAAGGATACTTGAAGAACTTGAATGGGTGTGATGATAAATTTGTCGCTGCAATTGACGGAAGCTTGGTGGTTGTCCGTTGCCAATGGGTTCGTGAGCTTTTGGCAGATTTGGAAAACGATAGCATCGACAGCTTGGATAAGATTAAACCCACCTACAATCTTCTCTCTTCTGGAAAGGATCTTCAAGGATTTGCAATTGTTGCAAAATTTGATCTGGAGGTGGGAGTCATTGTGCGTGATAATTTGGAGATTGTAACAATTAATGCTGATGAAGTGCTCGAGCTGGAGGGAGTTGTGGAGCAGTTGAAAATTGATGAAAAACCGTTTGTACCATCGCTTGCTATTTCAGCGGAGCCATTTGCTGAAATTGAATCCAGCCTCAAAACATTGCAAAATTCATATTCCTTGAAAAATGATCCCAATGTGAAGCTCGAACCAACGATTGAAGTGCTTGAAAAGTTGAATAAAGATTCACTAGCAACTAATCAAGCTGTGTTTGGGTATTCTGTATTTGCCATCAAGTTACAATCAAGGACTTTGGCTCAATTAAAATCTTTAAAATTGCAAGTCGAGACATTGAAGAACTTGACCGACAATACCCCTTACAATGATGAGATTGATGATAGAATTGGCAAGTTTTCGCAGAAACAAGAAGAGCTCGATACCCGAATGAAGCATATTCAATCAAAGATCAATGATCAAATGTACAAAGGCAAGAATGTTCCGCTCTCAAAGGAAGAAAAACAGTACTTTGAAGAAATCAATGCCTGGAACAAAACTACGCTTGAATTGATTGATCAGTTAAAGGTTATCAGTGAGGAAGTGGAGGAATGTAAGGAATTGAAACCAACTGTCGAAGGAGAATATGACGAAAAGGTTGTTTTAGAGAATTTGCAACTACAACAAAGAATGAAGAAGTTAATTACATGGTTGAAATTTCAAGGCTCAGAGATACATGATTTAATAGAACGGGTCAGTATCAAAACTTAGATGGAACACTTGGTCACGGATGTGTAGGAGTTGTTGTGTATTAACATTCTGTTTATACTGTGTAGATCTACAACACAGCATAAGCAAAATCAATTTTTCCCCTGTTTTGTTTTTCTCAACAAACAAAAGTCGCCGATATCTTTCCAACAAGAACCCGGCACTGGTCGACCCAAATAGTGACAATGACAGACGTTGCGCCACCTTCAAGCTCTACACCTAACGACTATATACTCAGCTTATCAGACGAGCAAATAGATCATGATCAAAAGATAGGTATCAAAGCCATCCGGTTGTTTTTGCAGAGCAAAACTTCATACGATGTATTACCTGTGAGTTATAGACTAATCGTCTTGGACACATCGTTATTGGTTAAAAAGTCATTGAATATCTTGCTACAGAATAATATTGTTTCTGCTCCATTATGGAACAACAAGACATCTCGATTTGCTGGTTTGTTGACGTCAAGCGATTTTATTAACGTTATTCAATACTATTTCCAATACCCAGAAAAGTTTGAGCTTGTTGATCAGTTAACTTTGGATGGGTTGAGAGATGTCGAAAAGGCCATTGGTGTTGATCAAATAGAAACGGCTTCAATACACCCATTCAAGTCGTTGTACGAAGCATGTGTGAAAATGTTGGAGTCGAAAGCTAGAAGAATCCCCTTGTTGGACACCAATGAAAACGAAGCAAGGGATATAGTTGTCAGTGTGTTGACTCAATACCGTATTTTAAAATTCGTTGCTTTGAACTGTAAAGAGACCAAGATGTTGCTAAAACAAATTCAACACACTGAACTCAACAAACCAAAACAATTGAGCACTTGTACGATGGATACTCCTGTCATTGAAGTGATTCACTTGTTGACTTCATATTCAATCTCGTCTATCCCTATAGTGAATGAAGAAGGTAAATTGATAAATGTTTATGAAACAGTTGACGTGTTGGCCTTGGTCAAGGGGGGCATGTATACTGACTTGGACTTGTCTGTTGGAGAAGCATTGTTGAGGAGATCAGAAGATTTCGAAGGTGTTCACACGTGTACGGTTAATGATAGATTGAGTACTATTATGGACACAATTCGGAAATCAAGGTTGCATAGATTGTTTGTTGTTGATAATGAAGGGAAGTTGATTAATGTGATTACATTGAGCGATATTCTAAACTATATATTGTTTGGAGAAGACCAATAAACGTGAATAAGCTGAAGGTGTCGTTGTAGATTTAATCGTTTTGTGGTTGGTAAAGTTTTCTTTGAATTTGTCGCAAAACTGTGGCAAAATTTTTACTCTATGGATTCAAAAAACATGATACTACTTAAAAAATACAGTTATTAATGTACTTATGAATAGCATGTAGTGCTGAGACGTCTCGGCGTCATCAAAAATATTTCAGTTGCGAAATTCCCCTTGGACAATTGTGCCTTGTGGGCAATTTGTAAAGAAAGACCTTCATTTAGAAACCACCAAAAATGAAGTGAGTGTGACAATAGTGAACTTAAGTCTGGTTGTATGATAATATTGGAATTATCACTATAGCCAATCTTGTACATATCTTTATGCACCCTATTGGACTCGAAACCAAGAGATTTCGATATAATCTCTCTCAATTGATTACAACTCAAATCAAGAACCCTGGGCAGCAGCTCACCGTTGATACAGAAGTGCAACAGAAAGTCCTTAAGTTCATTCCGTGACAAATCCAAATGCTCTATAGACGAGGAGAGTTTTATATCAACGCGAGAAATCTTGTTACCCGCAAGATTCAAAATTCTGAGCTTGGGTAAGTAGTTTATTGCGCCTGGAGCTTTTTTCAAACCCAGTCTTGAAAAGTCAACCTGCTCCAATGACGTGGTTAATGCAAGGTCGACTGGGATTTGGTCGTTTTAGGCAAGACACAAGAACTTCATGTTCGTGCATGAGTCTAACATGAGTTTTTGAACATTTCCCAAATCACAACCTCTCAAATTCAAATACTGCAACCGTGTACCTAATTACAAATATGAATTTATAAGACTACGCCCACGCACTTCAAGTCTTAGATTGACCATCTCCGACGTTAATTTCACATCCAGGTCGTCTTGATACTCCCAAATGTAAAAGCTCCTACTCAACGCTTCAATCTCCATCAATTCACTAATGACATTGATGAAAAGGTCTAGAAAAGGAGCCGGCTATTAGTTAAATTGAGCTCTTTCACTAATTTGGGAAAGTGTGGTTTATATATAATCTTTGTGTCACTGCACAACAAGTTCAATAAACAAGTTCTTCGGAAATTTGACATCTTTAATGGATGTTAAAGAACAATAATCGAGGTCCAAAAGCTCAAGCGAATCAGGAAATCTGAGCAAACAAGTGCTCGGCCCTATTACACAGTGATTCATATAGAGCTCTTTTAAACCGACAAACCTCAAAAAATCCAAGTGCTCGTGACTTAGCATCGTGTGGGACACATCCAAAACATCCAAACAGGACGAGACGCGCTTCAAGATATTACGCTCATGGTATAAGTCTCGGCACACTTTTAGAACCCTCAAAGTTGGTGCTAAATCCATAGCAAAGTACCCATGTCGGTCGGTGTTGATGAGCTCGATACTTTCAAAGGGAAGATACAGTGACAGCGGAGGCAGTTGGAATTCCACAAAGAGCAGCTCTAATGGAGTGGCAGAATGAGACCTGGAAACATCTGAGATGTGTTGAATGAGGGCAACATCTGTTGATTCAACTTTACTTGAACTGAAGCTGATCTTGCTTGTATCAAAGAGTGTTAAACTTTGAAGTACAGAAACCATGAAATTTGAAAACTCTTCACTCTTGCCCTCAAAGTGTAGTAAAAAGTCCTGAGCGAAAGATGTGATCTTAGTAACTCACGTAATTGTTGCTTATTTTCGAAACAGCCCAATCAAGAGTGCCTAGAATGCTGTACTTCAGCGCTCCAATCTTTACTATTGAAGTCAATGAAACTAATTAAATGTTTAAACTCAAAAGTGATTTGTAAGTCATTTGGTATGTGCTCTTGAACACAAAAAAGGTGTAACGCAAATAAATCATCAACTGAAGTCACACGATAACCTGTACTTTATTTATCGTCTAACCATGCAACTTCTGGGACGTATTCATCGTCTAATGAAGCGACTCCCCGATTGTAAAATGTAATCATCAGGTTCTGTTTAATAGCGTAGACGATAGCAACCTTCAAATTCGGATTCGGCAGAGTAAATCTGGTGTCAAATAAGACTCCAATGAGGTTCTCAACTTCTGCATGAGCCACGATCTTTTCCAAAATGTATGGGTAATAAGTTGAGGCTCACTTGCATGTCATGCGAATGTCTCTTAGCACTCATGGGCTGGGCAATTTCTTTCCATTCGAACTTATTCAGCTTGTGTGAGGTTAGGTAAAGAAAGTAGTGGCAGCTTTGTTTTCTGGTCTTTCGTAAATTTCAGGTTCAACTAATCCAAGGGATGAAATGTAGTAGTATCGTTGTTAAAGATATTAAAAAGGGAAGGTAAGACTACACAAAAATAGACTCATTTCGGTTGTATAGTTCCATGCACGTGATTAATATGAGCCTATATTAATATTAAGTAAGCCCATTTTCAGAATGGCTAGCTATGGCTAAATGCTAAAAGAATAATACAAAGCTTTAAAGATAGCTACCTCTTTGATTTTTTGAATCTGAATTAAAACCCATAATTCTGATGATACACTGCACTTTACTTCATATTTATGTGCCCAACTGGACACTATAATCACTTTGTACGATGCTCATCCTAAAAAAAAAAAATAAAATGAAAGAATTAAAAAATTCGACCCCATCTCATCCCGCTTTAAACAATTAAACCTTAGTCATATAACACAACATGGGGAAAGTGCAAAAGAAAAACAGTAAAGGGCGTTTGGATAGATACTACTACCTTGCAAAGGAGAAAGGATATCGTGCTCGTTCCTCGTTCAAAATTATCCAAATAAATGAAAAATTTGGCCATTTTTTAGAAAAGTCAAAAGTTGTCATTGATTTATGTGCTGCACCGGGTTCATGGTGTCAAGTTGCATCGCAGCTATGTCCTGTAAACTCATTGATTATTGGGGTAGATATAGTCCCCATTAAGCCGTTACCTAATTGTATCACGTTCCAAAGTGATATCACCACAGAAGATTGCAGGAGTAAATTGCGTGGTCATATGAAAACTTGGAAAGCTGATACAGTTCTACATGATGGTGCCCCAAACGTTGGTTTAGGGTGGGTACAAGATGCATTTACGCAGTCACAGTTGACTTTACAAGCTTTGAAGTTGGCAGTTGAGAATTTGATAGTGGGGGGTACATTTGTTACCAAGATTTTCAGATCAAGAGACTACAATAATTTGATGTGGGTATTTCAGCAACTATTTGATAAAGTTGAGGCCACGAAGCCACCAAGTTCAAGAAATGTGTCCGCTGAGATTTTTGTTGTTTGTAGAGGTTTCAAGGCACCAAAGAAGTTGGATCCACGACTTTTGGACCCTCGCGAGGTGTTTGAAGAGTTGAACGGCAAGAAGAGTGTCAATAATGAGGAGAAAGTGTTTAATCCTGAGAAAAAGAGAAGACAGAGACAAGGTTATGAGGAAGGAGATTATACATTGTTTCACACTATGCCCATAATGCAATTTATAAAGGAAGATGATCCAATAAATCAACTAGGACAGCTCAACAAGTTTGATATTGATGATAATGACCACGAGTGGAAAATAATAAAAAAGCTAAAGTCTTATAGTGAAGAGTTGAGAGAATGTTTCAAGGATTTGAAAATTCTTGGAAAGAAGGAGTTTAAACATATATTGAGGTTCCGTAAACAGGCTAGAGATTTGTTGGGGATTGATAAGGAGGAAGAGAAGGCAGAGATTGAGGTTGAGGAATTAACTGAGGAACAAAAGATTGATCAAGAATTGAATCAAATGTTGGAGAAGCAAAAGCAAAAAGCAAAAAGAGCTAAAAAGACCGCAAATGAGCTAAAACAGAAGGAGATTGTTAGAAATCAGATGCAAATGGTTACCGATATGAACATTGGTATAGATGCGGCCCAAATTGGTGCTGATTCTTTGTTTAATCTAAAAACAGCTGAGAAATCTGGTCAGTTGAGCAAGCTAGCTGCAGGTAAAAAGGCGATGGTATTTTCAGAGGAAGACCGTGCTAGAGACACTGAGATCCATTACGATGAACAAGAAGCAAACAGCGAAGACGAAATTGATGAGTTGGAAGCGCAATTAGATGACATGTATGAACAATATCAAAACCGCAGAGCTGAAAGAGATGCCAAGTATAAAGCAAAATTGGCAAGAGGAGGTGATGATGAAGCGTGGGATGGTATAGAGTCAGGCGAGGAGGAGGAGGAAGGGGAGGAGAAAGATGAGGAAGATTATGAAATGGAAAGTCTGGATTTTGATGAGGATGATGATGAACATATCAAGTTGATTGCCGAAGGAAAACAAAATGGGGAGCTCACCAAGACTGCAAGAAGCTTTTTCCAATCCGATTCGATATTCAATGAGCTTGACGACGAGGATTTGATTGAGGAGTCGAGACCAAAAGCAGAAAAGATGGCGACTGCGACAATTGCATCAACGAATGGAAAAGTAGACACGCCAGCAGTCGACTTTGACTCAGACTCTGATTCGGATTTTGAGATTGTTCCTAATGCGGCAGATGAAGAAGAACGAGAAGAAGATGATACAGATGACGAGCAATTGTCAAACAAGGAAAGGGTCGATTTGACGACTGCAGAAGCTATGACTTTAGCTCACAAAGTTGCCCTTGGCAAAATGACAAAGAAAGATCTTATTGAGGAGGGAATCAATAGATATTCCTTCCGTGATAAGGAAAATCTCCCCGAGTGGTTCCTTGACGACGAAAATAAACACTCTAAGTTGATCAAACCAATCTCAAAAGAAGCTAGTTTGGCCATCAAGGAAAAACTCAAGCAATTGAATGCCAGACCTATCAAAAAAGTGTTGGAGGCCAAGGGTAGAAAAAAGATGAGAGCATTGCGTCGTTTGGAAAAATTGAAAAAGAAATCGGACTTGATCAACGAAGATAGCTCCAAATCTGAATACGACAAGGCAGCAGAAATCTCCAAGTTGATGCAAAAGGCTAAGAACAGTGGAAAGGATAAACGAAAGAAGATGACAGTTGTTGTTGCCAGAGGATCTAATAGAGGTCTCAGTGGAAGACCAAAGGGTGTCAAAGGTAAGTATAAGATGGTTGATGGTGTTATGAAGAATGAGCAAAGGGCTTTGAAGAGGATAGCAAAGAAGCATAAGAAGTAGAATGGTGTATAGCTATATATCAATGGTAGTGTATTGTGCTCAAAAGTAATCAACAGAAGAAGAAAAAAACGACAGAAAAAAAAAAATAACACCAGTCGTCATCTGCAGGTCAGTTTTCAATCCATTGGGGCCAATTAACGACTACATTGCTCTTGTTAGCGTATTTTGCTATAGTGTAACTGTGTAGCAATATGTCTGAATCTACAACTCCCGAGCCTGGGCATAACACATTGAAACGTAAAAATGAGGATTTGAGTAACGAAGCTGAAGAGCTCGAGAATAATGCAAGTTCACATAACAAAAGGATCGCCCTTGACAACGAACAATCGGAGAAGGGCGAGATGAGCAATGAAACGAAAGAAGTCAAAGAGGTGCTGTTCGATATTGATGAAGAAAAATATGATGGTTTGGAAAGCGACGAGCAAGGTGATGCGCAAGATGAAGATGCGAACAAGGTCGAGCAAAACAAAGAGTCAAGCTCAAATGAAAACGACAAGGACAATGGCGGGCAATATGATGACGAAAAAGGGGAAGCTGGAGAATCAAAACCGGATGTCAATGAGGAATTTTCTAAGGACAACGAAGAAAAGTTTGTTCCAAAAAAAGTACTGCAAGAGGAGGTCGAAAAGTTTTTAGAGGAAGCGGCACTTTTGTCCAAGTTGGGTCAGCCAGCAACAACTCCTGCAACAGCTCCTGCGCCCGGACCGGCATTAGCACTGGCACTGGCGCTAGATCAGCACCCACAACAGCATCACGAAGAATCGATCGAGGCAACCTCCAACCCCACGTCAAGTCTCCAAGATTTTGAACTGGATCCATCGTACGTATCGTTTAGAATGTACTGCCCGGTAAAAGAAGCCAGCACAGTTGTTGGCAAGGGAGGAGCTAAAATCAACCACTTGAGGGAAAAGGCCCAAGTAAAAATACAGATTAGTGAAAATTTAAAAGACGTGCCAGAAAGAATTATAACCGTCAAGGGAACAGCAGAAAATGTTGCGAAAGCGTTTGGACTCATTGTTAGAACAATATTGGGAGAACCGGAAGATGAACCTGCTAATCTAAACAGTCAGCAATACAATTTAAAATTATTGATTCCAAATGTAATTATTGGTCACATAATTGGCAAGCAAGGATTAAAGTTTAGGGAAATTGAAGAAAATTCCGCTGCAAAATTGAAAGCTGCCGAGCTGCCATTACCACACTCCACAGACCGTGTTCTTAGTGTATTGGGTGTGGCTGATGCCATTCATATTGCTGTCTACTTCATTGGTGAAGTTGTAATTGAACACAAAGATGTATTGAAGAGAGGTAAGGTTATTTTGTACAATCCTGCGAACCATAAACATGATGAGGGCCAGCATGGGGGGCAATCGCATCAACACCAGCACCAGCACCAGCATCAGCAACAGAATCAGCTGCATCATCTTTCTCATCATCAGTATCAGCAAGGCTTTTCTGATTTCCCTCAAACTAGTGTACCTGGAAACCAATTTGGTAGCCCAATTGGATACCAAAAGCCATTTGGGCAGGATGGTCCCCATCAGCCTCAACCACATCAGCCATACAACTTTTCATCGATGTTTCAACCCTCCGTTGCACCTCAGCAACAGTACGGAATGCCACAACAGATGGCCCCACCACCACCCGTCTCACAGGGCGTCCCTCCACAAACTCAATATACTGATGAGTACAATAACACAATGATTGGAGAAGTGATTATAAAGGAACCTGTCTTTTCCGGTGACAAATACAACCAGGATATTTTCGTAGCCAACTCGCTGATTGGGTCAGTTATTGGTAAAGGTGGAAATAATATTAAACATATTAGAGAAAACAGTGGGTGCACATACGTCAGAATTGAACCTGATAGAGGGCAATCGATTATGTTAGGAGGCGGTAGAGGTTTGACCAATATCAGAAGGCTAACCTTGACTGGATCTTTGGAATCTTTTCAAAAGGCAATTTATTTGATCAATCAAAGAATAAATACTGATAGACAGAGGAATTCAAGATGAAGTGTATAGATAATACAGTTTGTAAAAGTATAAGTCATGAATTCTTTATCTATAAACTCTAAAAATGTTTAACCCCTAAACTTGTTAAAAGCATGGTGAATCCGCTGAATAAACCCTCTCCAAGTACCAACCCACTACTGAAAATAATCATACTCGTTTTGCCTCTATTACTGATATTGTGCCAATTGTATGCAATCAAACCTCCAATGAATCTAGCAAGGGTGAAATTGGGTGTGTTGTAGATGCCGACGCCAACCGCAACTCCATTTGGGAGGTATACCAAATATGGGTAATACTTTGAAGTTGGTGGCATTGTATTTTTCAAGAGTGAAATCAAAGCAAATATAACGCCAAAAATGATGGCAAACTCCATTGCTTTAGGTGGGAGCCCTTCACCAGTAACTAGACGAGAACAATCGATCCAAATAACAGCTGTTGGGATTCGAAAAGTTTCATTGGGAATTGTGTACACTGCCATGTATATCTGGTACATTATGGAGCTTAGAAACACGGAAAATATAGTACCTATGATTTGAGCAATGAATTGAGCTTTTGGCGAAGCACCAATCAAATGTCCAGTTTTGAGGTCTTGCATGAGATCCCCCGCTTGTTGCGCACCCGCCTCCGCCACACCACCTGAAATCAAGTTGATCAATATCTTTGCTGGATGGTTCGATGGAATAATGAATGCGAATATGAGTTGTGACAATTTGCCAATGCCACTCACGGGGTTGATATCGGACACACCTAATGTTCTTGTGGCAAGGACACTAAATAGCATGGCAAGGATAATTGCAGTAATGGAAGCGTAAATAGGAATGAGCTTGCCAAATATTATGCGCATGGTCACAACGCATAAGATTGTTGATAATAAAGTACCAATCAAGGCAACTTTGTTTGATACAAGAAACTGTTTTGGTATTTCAAGTGGTCCACAATGAGGAGTAAGTTCACTGGTGCCCCCTCCTACCCCTTCATCCAGCTCCTCCAAGAGCGATTGCTGTAATTCCAATGTTTGTGTGTACGACTCTTGTCGGCTCCTATAGTCTATTATAAAATCTTGCACAGATTTTACGCTCAATACAATAAAAGACACCAAAGAGTCAGCAACCATGATACTCAAACTAACCCAGAGGATCCACCCCTGTCCACCCGATACCCAATCATCGATAGGACCTGGTGCCCACTTCATGTATTTTGACAATGGAGCTAAGATACCCCAACCTAGTATAGCACCAAACAACATGTATGACACGGTTGGTAGACCCATAATGATTCCTTGGCCAATATATGCTGGTGAAGGCTGGAAGTCCCACAAGTATTGTTTTGACGCCGACGTGCCAAAAATTGGAACTTTTTTCAAGATGGGGAAAAAGAACGATAGTATTGTGTAAAAAGATGACACTAGAAAAGTGTATGTCAAAGACTTCATGTTGGAGTTGTAATCTGTAGATTCAATGAGCTGGGTTGCAGAGGTTTGTTGTTGCAATGGTGACTCATTTTGGCTCTTGGTATGGTCTTCCTCTTCTTCGCTATCACTTTCATAAATTTCAGTTCCATGCAAGACCGAGATAAGAGTTGCTGTTGCGCTCCCTGAAGGAAATGGCAATTTCTCCTTGACAATGACTTGTTTACGCAATGGAATTGCAAAGAATACCCCAAAAAGTCCTAATCCCATTGACCATATTATAAGCTCCTTTGTGGAAAATGTAATTCGCCTTCCTAAACCTGATTCGTCACTGGTCATAAACTTTTCAATGGCAGGTATGATCCCAACAAACCCATAACATAGTGGCCCAGTGCCTACTGCCACTGCGATACTTTGTATATATACATTCTCCACATCAGTAAAGCTTTGGGACATTGGTGTAAGCTTAAACACAGCAAATCCTAGTAATGCTGCTGGCAACGACATCATTGATACCCAACCTGTTTGTAAACCAAATTGAAAATTCGAGATGAGAATAACCGATCCAATTAGTAATCCAACTATGGTTGCCCTAAGTGTGACTTGTGGTAGTCCTAGTTTGGCCAAGTATCCAGCCCGCGAAGGCAGTTCGTGCATGGTGGTGGGTTCTGTGGGCATGTTAGAGTAGAGTTACCGGACTGGAATTGTGCAGTTGTCGTGATAAAGTTGATAAACGGCTAATCTCGCTCTAATACAGAAGAGAGGAAATCTTTTTGCTTTCTCCGCGAAAATCTCAACGCGAATGCTTATCAATCGAGACCATTGTTGATAGGGGGAAGTACAAGAGTCAGAGCATTGGAAATCAAACGTGAGATATCTGATTGAGATTCCTCATTGGTTGCAATACATACCTTATACCGATTTCTGTTTTTTGGTAAGGCGACTTCGATGTCATATTCTTTCCTTTTTAGGAATTGTTTTACGAAACTACCTTCGTTTTTGTCACGTGCAACTGATTATTTGTCTTAAGGGGTCCAACTATCATGCTTGACTTGTAACAATACCTTTTCACAGTTTATGACCACATCCACAATCACTAGTTGTCGGGATAGTCAAACAGTAGCTCCTGGTCATGCACACAGTGCAGCTGAACCCGCTTTTTCCCATGTAAAACTTATGGCAACCCCCCATTTGACGATCATAACCAACGTTTTCGTTTTTGTGATCAGTGCTCACAATCAAGGGGTTCAACAATGTAACGTCCCGTTGATTTGAGTTTCTAAAACCCAAAGAGGCGCTTGAATTGAGCTCGAAAGTAAAGGACCTATGAGTGGACAACTGTCATGTAAAGGGATCGTTTGCTAATTTCACCTAACTTGAAATACTTTTCTTTGCGCCAGCTAATTCAGAGTAGGCGAAAATTCTCAAACTTGCTGAGTTCCCCAAATTATTGAAGAGCCATACTTTGCGCGATTGCCAACACACCAAAAGAATTAGGAAAACGGGTTTGATAAAAAAGTAGATGAGTATCATGAGCTTGAGCATATATCGCTTGAGTTTTTGGCGTGTGATCATCTTTGGTCCTTGAGCAATGTTCTTTGGCTCATCATCGGTCCCGAAACTAAAAGCGTGGAGTTGTAGGGAGAAGACCTGAACGTTGCGGTCATCAATGAATTTGTATAATTAATGGGGAGTTTCTTCAGAGAACGACGTACCTGATTGAATTTGGTCATGTATGAAGGGTATATGACACGCCGACTTCGTTTATTTCCATTGCAGAAATAGGAGATTCGAGAAACGGGCGGTTATGGGTGTTTTTTTCACTTGAAATATCCATCCTCGTGGAGAATTTTGAATTTGGCTCTTAATGAACTCTGAATTTTGATAGGGTCGCTTTGAAAGTTCTCCCCTGGGGTTGGAAGAATTGGACTTGCTGCGAAATTAGTTGATAGATCGAGATACGTCAGATGCAGATTTCTCTAGATTTGAAAATTCAAAGAAGCTCGATTTGGGGGCCTGTCGTTTAAAACGTATTAGTCATTGTCGATCCCCTCATTCGCTTGAGCAGTTGAAGCCTTGAGGACCAATCAGATCCATCTCTCGACGATGTTGTTTTTCCTCGAACCCTTAAAGTCTTGAGTTTAAGTGACGGAGACTTGAAGCATATGCGCAATCCTTTGATTCCACATCTTCTCAAGGAACTCAACATTTAAGATAATGAAATTGAAAAGCTAAATCTTCCAGGAAATAAGTATGAAGAGCCATTCGAGGTTAAGGTCTTCAAAACTGGTATATCAGAGTCGAGAGCCTATTGGTTTGTAAGAATTAAAAGAGTATTTTCAAAACCCGAAGTTGCGTGGTCTAATATACCCCGTGTTCTGCACCAATTGTATATGGGATAGTGCACCCCTAGAAGAAGTATGTGGTTTGATAGTAGCTTAATAGTAACTTGGGGGTTTTGCCCATGGTGAGTTGTGACTCAAGCAAACTTGCAGCTTTGCGATTTACATCTAACTCGGTTTTGAAGAGGATTGTTGCGTCAAGTTGCGATTTAAAAAGTTTGGATTTTGATTTGCGGCAATTGGTAGAGGAAGTTGACTTATTAAAAAACGAGTTATTTAATCTTTACGAGCAAGTTTGTCATTTGGAGCATTTACGTGTTTTGAATCTTGCTGATAATCAAATCGCCAACGTTGAGTTTGAGTTTTTACAAAATTCACTTGGGGTGTTGGATCTTTCATCGAATAAGTGAAAGGAATTCAGTTTCTTTCCCAGCAGATGGAACCAAACTTAAACTCGTTGATCTATCTGCAAACTGCTTGAAGAACCTCTCGATGGCTTCAATTGGGCATACAGGAAGAACTACACACAACGTATAGTACAGCCTTGATCTCACTGGAAACAAAGACATATCAGAGGGGGATATATCATCATAGAAGTCTGAATTACCACCATCAGTTAATCGTTTATTGCTGAATAGGGTTTCTGTTAAGCATGCATATAAAGACGAGTATCATGCTATCAACGCACTTGATGGAAATTTGATATTTAGAAAGAGGTGTCCTAAAAAACCTGACAACTTTTGGGATCAATTTGCAACCATCGACTGGAACCATGTAGATGGTTGAGATGATGATGAACTGGATTTGGAAGAGAAATCCGATGATGAGGGCTCAGAGATCGTGATGAATCTGCTAAGTTTGAATCTGGAATTGATCACGAAGCATTACCTGAGGAGCAAAATAGGCTCATTAATGAAAGCAGTCGGCAATTAGACGAAGCTCTCTTCGCAAGTACAAAGGCTTACTTTTGTTGAACTTGTGTAACTTGTGTAACTTGTGTTAGAGTTATCAATGGAAGAAATAATCAGGATCATAGTTGAAAGTTCAAGAGAACGTCGCAATGCCAATAGAAACCAAGACGAATATTGGGATGAGTATTCAATTTGAGAAGAGTATAAGAACAATTTATTTTATTATTTATTTAGTATGTATCTATTCACATTGACGTAGTTTGATATCTCTTCCAAAGAATCGATAAGCGTTTCAGAGTGGGCATTTAGGACACTTCTAGACCTTCGGTAACCGTTTTCATAACGTCGAAGGAAATTAAGAGACTTCGTTTTCGATAATCATCATGGGGACGTCGCAGTGTGATGGCTGAGCATGTAATTCGTACAGGTTTTGGGTGTGCCACTATATTCTGTTCGTCTACAACTCCCAAGCCTTGATCTCATCGACATCTCTATCATTCTCTTCCAAGTAGCCAACATCAATGTCGTTTATACTAGCATCATTGCAAAGAATACACTCTTTGCATAACATGTCGTCGATCTCTCGCTTTATCTCTTGCTGGTTTTTATCTTTGTTTTTGACGAAACTTTGATACAATTTTTTGAAATTATAGTTTCCTTTTGACTTGAGATTGTATCGTACCAAACACTCTTTGTGGAATCCATGTTGGCAGTTGTCGAAAAAGATAAACTTTTTTGTTGCTAATAAGTTGTGGCATAGATAACAAGTGGATCCTGGTTTGATCACAGAGTAATGCTCTGACCTCTTTTGTGTCTCGTCTTGAGCTTCTTGTTTCAAAGTGATAAGCAAGGAATGGTTCTCTTGTATCCTCATATTTATATCCTGTAAGCTTCTCTTGTACTCATTAAGTGAGTCAACAATTTCATCTTTGAAATTGTTGATCATGACCGTTTCGGGAAAGAGTGGAAGCAAGTCTTTTAATCCAAGGGGTGAATTCTTTTGTATATACGACAATGTAGCATTCAACTTGTTGGCGGAGTTGTCAATTTCCTCGAGTCCCACTTGCTTACCCTCGCATGTGCGATGAATAAGATGTCTTGCAAATGTTAACCACAAATGTCTTCTTGTGTTGTAGCTCTCCTTTTCCAACTTGTTATTGTCCTCAACTCTGTCGCCATCCTCAGTAATCTCTTCGTATTTGCTTAGCACGAGCTCTCCTAATTCGATAGCGTTGTTGTTTAGTGAGACCTCCAAAGCTTGTTCGAATAATCCCATATCAATGTAGATTAAAACCGCGGGATGTACTTTGTGGTGGAGCAAACACAACCTTTGGATAAAATTTTGGTCGTATGCAGTCTCATGGTTGATGAATTTGATAATAAAGTGGCTAGCGTCCTCGTGATGAGTGATTAGTAGGGACAAATAGTAGTTGTTCCACTGTTTACTCTTGTAGCCCTTGTCGTGTACCTTCATCAAGAGTTTGATGGCAGCATTTCGGTTCAAAGGGAGGTTGTGGTGTTTTTTGCAGTATGATAACACAGCCGGGAGTAGTTTGTCATAATTCAAATCAAACTTGAGCCATGTCTCGATGATCTTGGGATAGTTTAACAAGAAAGTGGTGGAGGTTCCATAAACTTCATCCACATCCCTTGAGTAAAGTTTGATGAGGGCTTTTTCAGCAAGTGGCCAGTTCTTATCTGCCATCTGATGATTTAAAACAAAATGATAATCCTCAATTGTTTCGGCATAAAAAAGAGCTCTCTCTCCGCTCAATATATTGTAAATGGATCGGTCTAGCAGTTTGTGGTTCTTTTTCACAAACTCGTAAAACCGCTCATCATTTGCTCTGATCATCAACTCGATTATCCAAGTAGATAGCACAATCGCTCTAACCTTATTCTTTCTGTTTATGCCAAATTTAACCAACAAGTAATCAATCAACAAACTGACGGCATTCGACAGGTGCAACATTAGGCACACTTTTTCAAATGGTTCCGTCAGTCTCGCTAATATTCCGATACCTTTCTTCTGCAAGTTTACTAGCTCCTTGTTTTTCAGTTCAAGTCCAAAGCCTCCTCTTTGCAAATAGTCATACCCTTGTTTGATCAATACCAAATCTCTTTTGAAAAAATTTTCCTCACTGTCCTCAAGACAATTAAGAGCCTCCTCAAATTTGTTCATCTTGTAGTAATCGTACCAAACTAAACTGCTTTCATTAGAAATGATAATCTCGTAAATGGAGTTTTTTGTGTATATCCAATACGAACTGGCGTCACTTGCGATTCCCTGTATTTGTTCCTCCATGTCCAATATCTTTGATTCCTGGTTAAGTTTGTTGTATATAACGACCTGCTTGTCGTGGTATCCAATTAGATGATGTGGTGTCAAAATTATGTCATCTATTGCATCATTCAATGTGGTAAACTGTATCTCATCATCATTGGTGGCGACTTCATTACCGATGTATATATACTTGTTGTTGCTAGTTGACAACAACCACTTATCACTAATGCCTATGTTCTTCACAACCGGTGGAGTTTTAAACACTTTAGACAATTCTGAAAATGAGGTGTCAAAACAAGACCAGGTGTAGATTGCATCTTTAGCAATAATGTTGATCAATGACTGATTTTCTGTGATTGCAATACCACGTACTTGTGATTCAATGGTGTGTACGTGTTTTAAATGCTGAATATCATTCTTTTTGGTATCATCGTGTGGCTTTATAGCTGCTAGGTATACGTGTCCCGCACTTGTCGCCATTACAACCGTATTTGACGATGTAAAAGCAAGCGTCTCAATGTCCAACCCCTTGAACTTTGGTAGCGACCTGAAAGACTTGTAGGATTTGTACAAGTAGAAGTAATGCTGGTCGATCCTTATAATGAGATTCTGTGCTGTGGAATCCACCCATGTGGCAAAAGACCCACCTTTTTGAGGTATACTGTATTTCATCAACTTTGACGGATTATCCAAGTCTATCTTGTACATAATCTCTCCAACGAATAGAAACATCTGGCTATCAGCCACGAGAAGTTTGTTCAATGCATGGTGCAAGTCAAATTGTAATTGAACTGGCTTGATTTCAAACAGGGGCTTTTGTAAATTGTTGTAAATGGAGATTTGCTGCTGGTCTAAGGAGTGAGCAGTGTACGTGGAGGGAGTGATGGACCCATTCACAGATGGAGCAAGCTTCTCCATACGTCTTGATCCGTTCATTGGATAAAGCAGTTAGTGGTGGTGTCTCCACTGATGTCAAGAAATTTCGAGCTACCAAATTGTGAAGTATGCATAATATACGAAGATCGTTTGTAGTGTAACACGAGAGATGATTGTTTTTCAACTGATTGCTGATGACCTACTCAAATGATATGTTTAGAGGAGCGTGGCGGGCTGTGGCGGGCTATGGTGGGCTAGCAGATTCGATCTTGGCGGTGCTGATCGTTTGAACTGTTAAAGCGTGACCAAAAAAACATGGACGGACCATTGTTGTGCCACAATTTGTTGGAGAGAATAACTATGGGGTGAAGCAAATCCTTCTGTACACAATTCTACTCTCTTGGCATGGCTTCCCCTTGCATCTCTACGCAGCACACGTGGCACAATTCATCACACATCTTCGAGACCTTCGAGACCTGTTCGTTCCCCCTTTTCTTGAATTCTGGGCCAGCGCCTCCAACTCATTTTCAATTTTTGCCTCGAAAAAAAAAAAAATAAACTGCCGAACCTAAGCTTGCTATCAATCAAGCAAAACACCAATATGAACGTATTGAAGTTACAAAAGAAGTATCCTGTATTGGAACAGTCTGATCTTTTCAATATAATTGAAGATTTCAGGGCAATTGACTTGGAAGACAAAGGTTGGGTTGAAAAGAAGGATGTTATCAACAGTGTCAGCAAACAGGGACAATACTCCTATGACGAAACAAGAGAAACATTGAAACACGTTGATGTTGATGCATCGGGTCATGTCGAATTGGATGACTATGTTGCATTGATTGCCAAGTTGAAGGAATCGAAGGGAGAGGGAGTCTCCACTTCACTGGCCCCGCAATTGAACAAAAAGGCAGCTCCACCCATCCCCAGTGCCAATTCAAAAAACAAGACTTACATCGAAGGAAAAACTTCAGGAACTACCCACACAATCAATGACGAGGAGCGTACTGAATTTACCAGACACATCAACTCGGTATTGTCTGGGGATTCTGAAGTTGGAGATAGGTTACCTTTTGATACAGAAACGTTTCAAGTTTTTGATGAGTGCAGAGATGGATTGGTATTGTGTAAATTGATCAACGACTCTGTGCCTGACACTATTGACACAAGAGTTTTGAACTTGCCCAAGGGGAAAAAGCAATTGAACAATTTCCAAATGTCGGAAAATGCAAACATTGTTATCAACTCTGCTAAGGCAATTGGTTGTGTTGTGGTGAATGTTCATTCAGAGGATATAATTGATGGTAAGGAGCATTTGATATTGGGGTTAATTTGGCAAATTATTAGAAGAGGATTGTTGAGTAAAGTTGATATCAAATACCATCCCGAATTGTATCGTTTGTTGGAGGATGACGAAACTTTGGAACAATTTTTAAGACTTCCACCTGAGCAAATCCTTTTACGTTGGTTCAATTATCATTTAAAGAATGCTGGAACCAACAAGCGAGTTTCCAATTTTGGTAAAGACGTTAGTGATGGTGAAGCATACACCTACTTGTTGAATCAATTGAAACCCGATGTTTGTGACTTGTCACCTTTGAAAACTAACGATCTACTTACCCGTGCTGAACAAGTTTTGGACAATGCGGACAAGATTGATTGTCGTAAATACTTGACACCAAAGTCATTATGTTCGGGAAACCCAAAGTTGAACTTGGCATTCGTGGCCAACTTGTTCAATACACACCCTGGTTTGCAACCAATTGAGGAACACGAGAAAGTCGAGATTGAAGAGTTTGATGCTGAAGGTGAACGTGAAGCCAGAGTGTTTACATTGTGGCTTAACTCTTTGGATGTAGATCCCCCAGTTGTATCTTTGTTTGAGGATTTGAAAGATGGATTGATCTTGTTGCAAGCTTTCGACAAGGTATTACCGGGAAGTGTTTCATTCAAACACGTAAACAAAAAACCTGCCAATGGAGAAGTTTCTCGTTTCAAGGCGTTGGAAAATACAAACTATGCGGTCGAAATAGGGAAAGCCAATGGGTTTTCGCTTGTTGGTATAGAAGGATCTGACATTGTTGATGGAAACAGATTGTTGGACTTGGGTCTTGTTTGGCAATTGATGAGAAGAAATATTGTCAATACCTTGGCAGAGTTGGGCAAAGGTGGTCAATTGTCTGATGCAGATATATTGAAATGGGCCAACCTGCAGGTCACTAAAGGCAACAAGTCATCACAAATTAGATCCTTTAAAGATGCCTCTTTGTCAACTGCGGTATTCTTGTTGGATGTATTGAACGGTATGGCACCGGGCTATGTTGATTACGACTTGGTGTATGAAGGGAAAACCGAAGAGGAAAGGTATGCCAATGCCAAGTTGGCAATTTCGATTGCTAGGAAATTGGGTGCTTTAATTTGGTTGGTTCCTGAGGATATAAATGAGGTTAGAAGCAGGTTGATTTTATCCTTTGTAGGAAGTTTGATGGCTGTGGAGAGTAAGTAAAGTAAAGAAATTGTATGTGCGATTGTATAAGCTCCTAATTTTTTTTTTTTTTGTTTTTTTTTTTTATCGCGTAAATCAACTTCAAACAACCAAACCAACCAATGATGAACTTCCTTAGAAAACGGAGGTCCTCTAACTCATCAGAGGACTCGATTGAGGAATCTCAGATCAAAAAGTCACGCAAACCACCAAATACCGCTTTCCGTCAGCAGAGATTGAAAGCGTGGCAGCCATTGCTCACTCCCAAATCAGTGATACCATTTCTTGTTTTGTTGGCTGTGATTTTTGCTCCTTTGGGGATAGCCATCATATATACTACTTATAATGTACAAGAGGTGAATATTGACTATTCGCATTGTGGTGATCAAACAGATAGTTTTACGTCGATTCCTGGAAAGTATACTGGCTTCCACTTTAAACAGAGTACTAAGCCAGAGTTTGAATGGAAAGTGGATGGTTCGCGATGTGTCATTCAGTTTAATGTCCCCGACTTGAAGCCCCCGCTTTACTTGTACTACAAATTGACCAATTTTTACCAAAATCATAGAAAATATGTGGAAAGTTATGACTTGGATCAATTAGCAGGTAAGGCTTTATCAAGTGATGATGTTACAGATAGTTGCAAACCTTTGAAACATAGACAATACAACGGAGAACAGAAACTCATTTATCCATGCGGATTGATTGCAAATTCCTATTTCAACGATACAATTTCATCGCCGGTTTTATTGAATGCACGTAATGGAGAAAATAACCAAACATACACATTCACCGACCAAGACATTTCATGGTCCTCTGATCGCAAACACAAGTTCAAAAAGACAAAGTACAAACCGGAAGATGTTGTGCCTCCACCAAATTGGGACAAGCAGTATCCTGATGGTTACACCGAAGAGAATATGCCGGATCTACTGCAAATGGAGCATCTACAAAACTGGATGCGCACGGCAGCACTACCCAACTTTTATAAGCTTTATGGGAAGAACACTACGTCAACCATGCCGTCAGGTACTTATCAAATTACGGTTGACTTGAACTACCCGGTGGAGATTTTTGGCGGTAGCAAGAGTATTGTCATCACCACTAACTCAATTTTTGGTGGCAGAAATGTCAGTTTGGGTGTGGTATATATCATTGTCGCTGTGGTATCTCTTGTACTAGGTATCGGGTTCTTGTTGCAATTCTTGATCAAACCAAGGCGAGTGGGTCATGACTACTTGCAACAAAACTACCGAGACCAATTGTAGGAGTGAGTAGTTTATTTGTTTTGTTTGTAGAAACGCAGTAAGGAGAAAAAAAAAAAACATGAAAATTGAACGTTGGTTTTTACTTCTGTAAAGGCAAGAAATGAATGTCAATCCACACCTATACAACTCATCACCGCAGGTTACGCAGATGCAATTACTACAACGGCAACAGCTACTACAGGAACAGGGTACTCCGTTGTCTCAGCAGCAGCATTTGACGAATGGGACTGGATTGAGTGCTAACCCAGTGTTACAGCAATTGCAGCTTCAACAGATGCAACAGCAGCAACAACAGCAGCAGCAACAACAGCAGCAACAGCAACAACATCAACAACAACCGATTCCCATAATCAAAGAAGTTTGGTCACACAATCTCGAATACGAGTTTAATAACTTGCGCAAGTTTATCAACGATAAAAGTGCGATAATATACGCCGCCATTCACCAAGAGACGCCCGGTATAGTTGCAAGGGCTATAGGATCCTTTAAAACAAGCACCGATTACCATTTCCAAACGATTAGATGTAACTCTGATTTGTTAAATCTAATACAATTTAGCATCTGTTTTAGTAAAGGTGGTGGGAACCCAGTGATTTGGCAGTTTAATTTTGCATACGATTTGAGCAGGGAGATGTACAGTGAGGAGCATTTAGCCATGTTGGCTCAACAGTCGTCGGTTAACTTTCAAGCACACATGTCTCGTGGAATAAAGCATTTTGAGTTTGCTGAGTTGTTGATTGATAGTGGATTGCTTTTAGATAAGTCAATAAATTGGGTCTCCTACCATGCTGGGTATGATTTGGGCTTTCTTATCAGCATGTTGATGAATGATAGTCTTCCGGTGGATGAGGAAGAGTTTCATTGGTGGTGTGACAAATATTTTCCAAATTTTTTCGATTTGAAATACATTGGTAACCAAGTTTTGGGGTCGGATGAAAAGATGAATAAGCCATCTATCGAGTACTTGGCTGAGGAGTTGCACTTGTTGCCGATTTCACCCAGCATTCGTCAGTTGTTTGGTAATGCGGCTCAACATCCTACATCGACTTTACACGCATACTTATCCATGGAGTGTTTTAAAGAGTTGATGAGACAATCGGTAGACCCAACAAGGTTCAAGGGGTATATATGGGGACTAGCGAAGGAATAGATTAAAAACGTATTCATTGTGTCACGTGCAAGTAAATTTGTCTCTCTCATTTTTTATCTCATCGCGATAATTTTTTCTGTAGCCTAGACCAACCTATTCTACATCAGCAATGGGGACTCAAAAGAAGGAAAAACAAAGGAGAATCAGACAGAATGATACCAAGGACGGTAATCTTCGTGTCAAAGGTGAGAACTTTTACCGCGATGCCAAAAAGGTCAAGAAACTTAGTATGTACAAGCAAGGAAGAGCAGTTCGTAATGCCAAGGGAGACATTATCAAAGCAGCCGATCTTCAGAGCACCGATGTTCCTACCGCAAGGGTTGACCCCAATAGGAAATGGTTTGGGAATACTAGGGTTATAGCGCAGGATGCATTATCGCATTTTAGAGAGGCTATGGGGGATAAGAAAGACGATTCATATCAGGTGCTCTTGAAGAGAAATAAGCTTCCCATGTCTTTACTTGATCAAGACAAAACGGAGAGCCCTACTGCCAAGATTGTTGAGACTGAGTCATTTGCATCTACATTTGGGCCAAAGCAGCAACGTAAAAAGCCAAGAATTGCAGCATCGTCGTTGGAAGATTTAATGACCGCGGCAGAGAATGATTCAACTACTTATGAGGAGAAGATTGAACTTGATCAGACCATGGGATTAATGGGAGACTCGATTTTGGATAAAGATGACTTTACCCAGGAGGCAAAGGAAGCCATCTTTCACAAAGGACAGAGTAAAAGAATCTGGAATGAGTTGTATAAAGTTATTGACTCAAGTGATGTCATTTTGCAAGTTTTAGATGCTAGGAACCCCTTGGGCACCAGATGTGAAAGAATTGAGAAATATATCAAACAAGAATGTCCGCATAAACATCTTGTATTTGTGGTTAACAAGACGGATTTGGTACCCACATGGGTTGCAGTATGTATATCAGAAAAGAGAAATCGCCTTTCAGCAACTTACTAACATCTTTTTTAGGCCGCCTGGATGAAGCACTTGTCTAGTTCATACCCAACGATTGCATTTCATGCATCGATAAAAAACAGTTTTGGGAAGGGATCATTGATCTCGCTACTTCGGCAATTTGCAACCTTGCATAAGGACAGAAAATCAATCAATGTTGGTGTCATTGGGTTCCCAAATACTGGAAAGAGTTCTATAATCAACACCATTGTCGGGAAAAAGGCATGCATTGTAGCTCCAATCCCGGGTGCAACGAAAGTATGGCAATATGTCAAGGTCACTTCATCGATAAATATCATTGATTCTCCAGGAGTCGTACCGTCAGAATCAGGTGACTCCGATGCCGATCTTTTGCTACGTGGTGTAGTTAGAGTTGAAAAAGTCAAGGCCCCAGAACAGTACTTGTCAGAGGTTTTAAAGATTGTTCCTAAAAAGTACATTGCCAGAACCTATGGACTCAAGGAATCAGAATGTGGAGAAAACTTGTTGGAAACACTTGCAGTGAAAAGTGGTCGTTTATTGAAAGGTGGTGAGGCAGATGAAAGTTCTGTGGCCAGAAAGATTATCGAAGATTTTATTCGTGGTAAACTTCCTTGGTTTTTAGAACCGCCACAGGATGAAGAAGTTCGTACTGGTGAGGATAAGAAAGCCGGGTATAAAAAGAGGAAAGCTGAGGATTGATAATTTACTTGTTGTTATTTAGACACCTACCGCTACTTCTAATTCTTTGTAGCGTTGTTTTCACCTCTTGACTGATATCTATCTTGTCCAACTCAGATGTGTCAGAGTTGATGTCAATTGCATTTAACCGTGCTAGCAACTCTTTTTCAAGATTTGTCTGATTGGATTCTAAAATGTTTTCTTCTAGAGCGACATTGTTTATATCTTGTATGTCCTCACTCTTCACCCCAAAGTCATCAGCAGTTGTATCTCCAAGCAAACCCTCATTCATCTTTTCCCAATCTTTTTCTAGTTCGTCTCGTTGTGAATTCTTTGCTTCTAGGTAATCCTTGAATAGTTTTCGTTTAGCCAATGTAGCGTTGATTTTAGCATGCAATTGTTGTTTCAACAACGGGGTGACATTTTCAATTTCAATATCTAGCATAACCGCTTGTTGATTTTCAAATTTTAACCTTACTAAATTAAGAAACCTTTCGATCCAAAGAATTAGTTTGTAGAATATCTTTTCATCGTCGTTGACGTAAACATCACGAATGAAGTTCCAAATCACTTCTTCGTGATTGTCAAGCACCGTTTTAATTCGTTGGTAGATCTCAGTAGAGTTGAGATGATCACTGCGCTGGATCGATGATAGTGTTTTTAACATACCGTTGTTCAAACCTTCAAGAGCAGAAAATGCAATGTGAACCTTTGCTTTGGCAAACACTTTAATCAATGGGGTGTAGAAATAGTCCACTGTGCTCTTGATCAAATTTATGAGCTCTGGCTGCCTCCAAAGCTCTTTAAATAGGAGCTTATCGCGGGTGCGTATTTGAAGGAGCCAATATTGTCTCAAGTTGAGGTATAGTGTTGTGTCCTCTTCCCCTTTGAAAGATGCCACAATGGCATTTAACCTGACATCAGCAGGCGGAGAAATCAAGCTTGTAGACAATGTTGTAAGCACCAAGTTTTCCCCTGGTTCTTGTCTAATCTTTTCCATCTCCTCGTTTGGTAAATTCACATACTTGTCAATCCTCTCCATGTAAAGCTCATACCCAGTTAGTTTCTCTTTCAATGTGTATAATTCTTTTCCGAATCCATTCAAATCCTCATTCAACAACATGATAAGAATCAAGGAAAACAAGTTTCTAGCACCTGTGTTTTTCGAGTCTTCCGCCAATTGTCTGTTCCAAGTGGGTAATCGAGGAATGTTTACAAATAGCAAATCAATAATTCGCGACACCATCTTCATTGGGTTTGTGAATCGTAGGATAGCATAGATTAAGCTATACGGGAACAACCGGTGAAATTTTTTTGTCTTTTTCAATATCGCATATGAGTCATCCTGGCCAAGAAATGTTTGATAGACGATGGCAGCAAGTTGAAGTTTGCACCAATCGTTGAATGTCTTCAAAAGTGGTGAGGCTGCCTTAATGCTCTTGAGAGACCCAATTTCTTTGAATAAACTCATTACAGCGTCATCCTGTGTGGTAATTGATTGCTTAAAATGTTCAAAGTTGTGCGTCAAGTCCTGCATCACTTTTGCAGTTTGGTCGTGAAATTCGATTTGAGTTTTCAAAATATCCATTTCGTGGTTTATTCTATGCTTGTAGTCTGCTTCATCCTCGTGAGTTAGCTTAGTGATATCAGTGGAAAGAAATTCTTCAAATACCGGTGACTCAGCCACCTCCATCTTTTCTGCCAATTGTCGGAGCCAGCTTCTCGTGGCCATTCTATTTGTCTCAATCTTGTTTTCATTATCTTTTGGCTTGTGTGGTAGTTTCGTCTGCAACGTCAGCATGACACCAGGTAGTTCCTTTTTCAAGTCGTGTTCTAATTGGCCTAGTTGGTGATGGCTCTTGCAAATGAAACTAGTTGTGGAATCCTCCCTTCTCACCACTTGGATAATAAAATCATAATGGTGACTTGCTGTAAAAAACCAAGACTGTTCACCTTCAACTCTTCTCAACGCAACAATGTTGATGTATAATCCATTGACAAACTTCATTCGATCATACTGATCCATTCCTACAACTGTTATGTTCTTTTTCTTTTGAAAGTCAAACTTATCCAACTTTGCAGTATCTGAGGCTTTCAAATGGGGTTCAGTGAGGTACGCCATCTCATTGCCTGTAATCAAGACGGAGTTGTAAAATACCAACAATCCACCAAGTAGCTTCCTATTAGCTTGACTTCTCTTTGTCAGTCCGTTTCTCTCATTTGAAGTGCTAAAATTCTTTGAATTGAAGTTTTCCACAAACTGAAATACATCCTGCCAAAACTGTTGCTGTTGTTGTTCAGTATTGTTGGTGATAAAGGGGAATGTGGAGATGTATTCATGAAAAAAGAATGAGAGCAACGGGAGCTTCTCAGGGTCATCAACCGCTCGCATATTCTCCCACATCAACTTCAACTCCTTCTGCAATTGCCTTTCAAGGAGAAACTTCTTGAGGAAGTGGTTTTCTAGGGGATCCATTTGCTGGTGGGAAATAGTGGTGTGGTAAAGTTAAACTTGCTAGGTGATTTCGTATATATGTGATTGAAATTTTCAATGATGCACTTGGTGCGGCTTTGAAATTTTTACACAAAGAGTGTGAGATACGATTGCCGTACAGTAGCCAAAAGGGTCGCTGCAAGATGACAAAAAGAGTTGGATATGCAATTTAGTAGCAAAGGTGGTAGCTGGGTGTTGAGTGAGATACAAACCATTGGTGTGAAGACAAAGATAGTGGCTCAACAACACAATCAGCGTTTGGTTTGTATGTACGCTAACAATAATCCAATAGCCAGCCAAGTCAAGGGTAGTGCTTCGATAAGACGCAAACTATACATTTTACTCAAAATGTACGTCATACTCAGCCTTGTCGCAATGGAACGAATTATTTATCAAGACTTTGTAAATACTACAGTTTGCAGCAATATTGTTAATCTATCTTTACGACTTTCACTGTGAGTTGGGAACGCAATACCAGTTTAATTTTAACTTAGCTACTTTTGCGGCCAACCTATCTCACCTTCGTGGTATCTACCCACTCCTCGTCGTCACCAGATACCACGTGGGATTCAATTTAACTGTTTTAGCCGTTGACTTTAAAATTAGATTTACCCGTCTACGCCAAGAAAATATTGCGAAAAGCAAAAAGAAAATTTTTTTCCATGTACGGAAGCTTTGAACGCTTCCTAGTTGCAATAATATTATATAAGCACCTTGAAGGGCAGAATTTTATTTTTTTTTTTTCCCCTTTTACCTTTCTTTTGAATCACTTCTAACTGCTTTGAACTAGCAAAAAGACTAAAACGCCTTTTTTGCCCCCTCCCCTTACAGCTTTAACCGTTATCCGAGTGAAGCTGCAATTGTAATTTATTGAAAATAAAGTCCCAAGAGTTTGAGAAACAGAGCAACAACCATGAACAGACATTTGGTAAAGAAAATGAAGTTCAAGGCGGTCAAGAACAATATAGGGTGCCCATTGAACAAGTGGTAAGTGAATTTCACACCGATAGTGTCAATGGCTTATCAGCTGGAGAAGCAAAAGCAAGGCTTGGTAAATATGGGGCAAATAACTTGGGAAAGGAAGAGTCTATCTCTTACACTAAGATATTGGCCCATCAAGTGTTCAATGCCATGATTTTGGTGTTGTTTATCAGTATGATTATTGCTCTTGCTATTAGAGATTGGATTTCTGGTGGCGTTATCGGTTTTGTTGTTGGTATCAATATTGTCGTGGGTTTTGTCCAAGAGGTTAAAGCTGAGAAAACAATGGGTTCGTTGCGTACTTTGTCTTCGCCAACTGCTAGAGTTACTAGAGATGGCAATGATGCCACTGTTGCGGCGGAGGAAGTTGTTCCTGGAGACGTTGTTCATGTTAAAGTTGGTGATACCATTCCCGCTGATTTGAGATTGTTTGATTCAATGAATTTGGAAACTGATGAAGCGTTGTTGACGGGTGAATCATTGCCAGTGCAAAAGGATCACACCGTTGTGTATGACGACTATTCGGTGCCGGTGCCTGTTGGTGATCGATTGAACTTGGTTTACTCGTCATCGGTTGTTTCCAAGGGAAGAGGGTCTGGTATTGTTTATGCAACTGGTTTGAATACTGAGATCGGTCAAATTGCGCAATCATTGAGAGGCGATACTGGATTGATCCGTAGAGTGGACAAGTCAAATGGTAAACCTAGAAAGAGAGATTATAGCCGTGCATGTGCCGGAACTATTTACGATATTGTTGGAAATGTTCTTGGAATCACTGTGGGAACACCTTTGCAAAAGAAGCTTTCATGGTTGGCAATTTTCCTTTTCTGGGTAGCTGTTGTGTTTGCTATTGTAGTGATGGGATCGCAAAAGATGGATGTCACCAGGAATGTGGCTATCTACGCCATTTGTGTTGCATTGTCGATGATTCCATCGTCGTTGATTGTTGTGTTGACGATTACGATGGCAATTGGAGCTCAAGTGATGGTGACCAAGCATGTTATTGTGAGAAAGTTGGATTCGTTAGAGGCTTTGGGTGGAATCAACGATATATGTTCCGATAAGACTGGTACTTTGACACAAGGTAAGATGATTGCCAAGAAGGTTTGGTTGCCAAATGTTGGTACTTTGGAAGTGCAAAATTCAAACGAGCCGTACAATCCAACTGAAGGAGATGTGAGGTATGCCCCGTACTCGCCACTTTACGTCAAACAAACGGATGAGGAGATCGACTTTAAGAAACCTTATCCCGATCCGATGCCGCAGAGCATGCATGATTGGTTAATGACTGCTACTTTAGCTAACATAGCAACTGTGAATCAAAGCAAAGATGAAGAGCTGGGTGAATTGGTGTGGAAAGCTCATGGAGATGCTACTGAGATTGCCATTCAGGTGTTTACTACTAGGTTGAATTATGCAAGAGAGTCACTTGTTGATGGGTACGAGCATATCGCTGAGTTTCCATTTGATTCATCGATCAAGAGAATGTCTGCCATCTACAGGGACAAATCAGGTGAGACCAGAGTTTACACTAAAGGTGCTGTTGAGAGAGTTTTGCAGTTGTGTACCACGTGGTATGGAGAAGGCACTGACGATTCACAAGAGTTGAAAAAGTTGACTGACGTCGAGAAGGCAACCATTGAGGAAAACATGGCAGCATTATCATCACAAGGATTGAGGGTTTTGGCTTTTGCTACTAGATCCATTGATGGTGAATGTGATGATCGTGAAAAGGTTGAATCCAACTTGACTTTCCAGGGACTTATTGGTATCTATGATCCCCCAAGAGAAGAAACTGCTGGATCTGTCAAATTGTGTCACAGAGCAGGTATCAATGTTCATATGCTTACTGGTGATCATCCAGGTACTGCTAAAGCCATTGCCCAAGAAGTTGGTATCTTGCCTCGCAATTTATACCACTACTCAGAAGATGTCGTCAAGGTAATGGTCATGACAGCTAATGAGTTTGATGCTTTGTCCGATGACGAGATTGATAACTTACCTGTATTGCCACTTGTTATCGCTCGTTGTGCACCACAAACAAAGGTGCGTATGATTGACGCATTACATAGACGCAAGAGGTTTGTCGCAATGACTGGTGACGGAGTCAATGATTCCCCATCCTTGAAAAAAGCTGATGTTGGTATTGCTATGGGTATGAACGGTTCAGACGTTGCCAAGGATGCTTCCGATATCATTCTCACTGATGATAATTTTGCATCAATTTTGAACGCCATTGAAGAGGGAAGAAGAATGTCATTGAATATCCAAAAGTTTGTGTTGCAATTGTTGGCTGAGAACGTTGCTCAAGCAGTTTACTTGATGGTCGGTTTAGTGTTTATGGATAACGATGGATTTTCAGTTTTCCCACTTGCACCCGTTGAAGTGTTGTGGATTATCGTTGTCACCTCATGTTTCCCAGCCATGGGATTGGGTCAAGAAAAGGCACAATCTGATATCTTGGACTTGCCACCTAGTAACACCATCTTTACCTGGGAGGTAATTATTGACATGTTTGTTTATGGTGTTTGGATGGCTGCTTGTTGTTTGTCCTGCTTTTTGGTCATCTTGTATGGAAAAGGTGACGGTGAGTTGGGCTCCGATTGTAATACTGGATCTGGTGATCAGTGTAAGTTGGTGTTTCAGAGTAGATCAGGAGCATTTGCTGCTTTCACATGGTGTGCATTAATTCTTGCTTGGGAATGTATCCATTTGAGGAATTCTTTGTTTTACATGAGACCAGATTCTGAAAACCCATGGTGGAAACAAACTGCTATTGATTTATGGGATAACCAATTCCTTTTCTGGTCGATTATTTTTGGATTTGGAACTGTGTTTCCGTTGGTGTATATCCCAGTCATTAATGACAAGGTGTTTTTGCATGGACCTATTGGTTACGAATGGGGAGTTGCCATTGCATTCACTGTGGCGTTTTTGATTGGGGCTGAAGTTTGGAAGAAGTGCAAGAGGATATACTTCCGAGCTCAGTCTCGCAAAGGAACCGAGTCAGATACCGGTGATGTGTTTGAGAAGTATGCGTCCTTCAGCAAGGATAACACCTTGGTTTAGAATATTGTTTTTGTTACTTGTTTAGTGGAGGTTTTTAAGGGTTCAAGTCCCTTCGCACCCATGAGGGTTTTCCTACCACGATATATGTTTGTTTTTTATTGTTTTTAATACATTAGAGTTTAGATTGGTAATTCTGTAGATGTTGAGCCGCACAAACGAAGTTGACGAAATATTTTGTATAACTATTTCTCAACAATTACCACCCAGTTCAAATTACTATCATTCTTCACATCCACCGTCAGCGCAACTGCGGCCCATATGCTTGCATTGTCTACAACACTACAACGCACCGTTGTTTTGTGTTAAGTTATGATCAGAAGCAACAACAATGCGACAATACTAGACTTGTATCCTCATGATATATTGCTAATCATCATATCATGGACAGGTGCTGAAAACCTTACACCACTTCTTTCAGATCGGTCATTCTTGAATCAAAACAGAAACCTAAAGCAAGCCATCAATAGAATCATATCAAACAAAGCGAAATTTGAGTATGACAACCGAGTCATAAAACCAGACAAAGTGGATGATTGGGACAACTCAAATGAGACTCACGAGACGGACTTCATGAGCCTGGAGCAGTTTCGGGTATTTGATTGCTATTGTGTGGATGAGTGTATCAATGTGGAAATGATTTTCAATTCAAAAATTGAGCATGCAAGTGATCTAATTGAGCTTCGAGACATGCTCCCCACGCTAAAGTCAAGCACTATTGTCACACTCCATTTGTGTTTGGACTTTAAAAGCTCTCGCCTTGTATTTGTTGATATCACGGAGTTGCTTGGGTTCGCAACTCATTTGAGAGATAGATTGGTTGGCTTTTCCGTAATTGCAGATTCATATAAACCGATGATCAAGGGTAAGGTGGAGTTGAGCTTTTTCAGTAATGCGGAAACTTTAACTTTAGAGGGTTGTGACTTTAAAGGGTCATTTTTGAGCTGTCAGAAACTAAGAAAACTTCGCTTTCTAGCCAAGAATGCGGGGGAGAACTACATTGTTACGTTGCCATCAACTTTGAAAAGCTTAGAGTGTGTTGATGACAAGTATACTCCATTCGGATTACCTTCTATATTGTATAGTCCATATTTCCCGTCATTAGTTGAGTTGTCTGTATGGGTTTATGATGACTTTCCTGAAAAGATGCAGAATGCCGTTCAGCATTTGATCAGCGCAGATACAAAAAAGGTGAGATATGTAGGTGATTTTGGACTGAGCTTTGTTGATCTGCTTAACAAAGCTGCAAAGGAGAAGCAACCAAAATTGGAAGCATTGGATATAGACGATGGTTATTTGTTACAGTTGGAAATATATCCTTCAGATCTGCTTCGGATTTATGACTATGACAATGAATTGTTGCAAGAATCTTTTCAAATTGCTCCCACGTTAAAGAAGTTACTAATGACGGGAGGGGAACGTATAGATTTTTGTGGGCTTTTGATGCGTACTCCTCTTGGCCTAGAGTGTTTGGATTTGAGTTTCAGTGATGGTTTTTGGTCAGAAGAGATTGTCGATTTCGCTAGGCTTGAACGTTTAAAGTGTCTCAAATTGAGAAATACTGGATTGACGGGCATCAGCAACTTCAGTTTCCCCTACTCACTTGAAGTGTTGGATTTGTCTGGCAATAGAATTAAATCGGTTGGAGGTTTCCCATTTCCGAGATCCTTGGTCAGTATTGATTTGAGCTTCAACCAGATAGATGAAATAAATGGGATGCAATTACCCCCAACTTTAAAGAAGCTCAACATCCTGAGAAACCCCATTGATTGTCTTGATTTCGATAAGATCATGCACCACAACATACACAATATTGATACGCTATACGTAGGAGGTCAACAAGAAATGGATTGGAATTGTCGTACTTTACCAAATAGTATACAACATTTGAACTTGCACCATTGTTATTCTTTTGACAGTATCAATCTTGGACCTAACTTGGCTAGCGTTCATTTGGAGTTTTGTGACTTTCCGGGTGTTTGCTACAAGTCATGCACAAATCTAAAATATTTATGTATTACCCAATCCTTGATCGATATCCACCAAATGGATATGCCGCAGTCGCTCGAGGAAATCGAGCTACAGTTGATGGATTTGGGGACGATTCCAACGCAGTTTGGTCAGTTGAGAAACCTACGACATTTGCTGATCATAGATTGTCATATTATATGTGGTTTCGTTAGATTCGATACCTGCTCACTTGAGACTTTGGATTTCTCCTCAAATCGCATGGCGGAAGTACGATTGACATTCCCAGATGGCCTAACTAATTTAAAGCTGATAAACTTGCACCATAATAGTTTAAAATGGATTTCAATGGGCCTTCTAGGTCACAATGAAAAGACTTTTCACAACGGCTTGTACGAGTTGGATGTTTCCGATAACTACCTAAAAGCGGATTGTATTAACGACTTGTTATCGAGTCTACCAAACAATACAAGATGTTTGTGGCTGACGAAGGATTCTTCTCATGCTGAGAATGTATTGTATACTCCTCCTGACGATCTCGGAGAAAAATAAGGGGCATGAGGATCTGACGAGAAGCTATTTGGAGTTGGTTTTGAGGAAATGTTGTGACTCATACTTTATTCACAGTCCACCGCCAAATGTTGCAGATGGTTGAGCTATAACTATGGCGCTAAAATTGGGGCATTAACATCAGGTTTGATTGTTTAGACATTACTATACAGATGATCAATACAAAATCAAATCGCACTTTCAGTCCTCTTTCTTGTCTCAAAAAGTTTGAAACGATTCCAGTTAGTTGCCACTATTAAAAGGCAAAGAGTTCTATTTGGAATGTCCAAGAGTACAATGTAATGGATACAAACATGAAAACATATATTCAATAGTCTATCACTAGGTAATAGATCAATAACCCCACAATGAGGAGCAACTAGGAAAATGTTGTAGTTCAACCTAAACAAGAGAGCTCAAGATAGACTGGACAAAAGCTGTATCCGAATTGTATAGAAAAGCCATATGCGACGGTACAACCCTATCAATATTTCATATATACTTACAATCGAACGATGCCGTATATAATTCTAGGATTCGGAATCTCTATTCTGTGTAGAACCACTTTGTGCCCGTTATTGTATGCTAAGGAATTTTGTATTGCAGGCAGATCATAATGATTGGGTCTTATTGCAGGGCCTTGCTACAATGTGTGTATCCAGTTGACACTGTTTGACAAACAGATCCACTTGATACTTTTGAAACTTGGAATACAACCTATTAGTGGTCTACCAACAGACATATATCGAGACCACTCAGTACCCAAAGTTTCCTGTTCATTGAAATAACTGTTACTGATGGTAATGACAAATTTATTCTTAGATGTAAGTCTACCTTACTAATGTAGACTCATACGCGGAGGCTTATAATCATTGCCTGTAGTAATCTCCATTCTATACTACAACAATACCTTAAACTACCGTCTTGTATCGATCTTCTTTTCTTTCATCCTAAACACGCGTTTCGTGTTTTGTCGCAAATATTTCACGATACAGAAGAATATGAGACTCTCAAGACTCAATAAGTACACCATTCGAGCGGAGAGAGTGATTCCTAAAGAGACCGAGACCGTGTGTTTCTTGCTAGAGGGCACAGTAACTATCATTTGACAGTCTTATCTATGTTCTATAAAACAAGTTACAGATTGTCTGTTCTTTTATATTTTGTAAGGAAATTGTGAGAAATACCCCAAAACCTCAAAACTAACTGCACACACAATGAATGGGAAGAATGGTGACGAGTGGGTGTGTTATTGGATGACTAAGATATAACAATGGATACACCAACTAGCTCATAGGAGTGTGTGTAGGTGTAGATAGATGGGGTGGGGGTAATTTGATTGAGATCTGGATGCGGATGTTGATTATACTGAGGTCCGGATGTTGATTATACTGAGGTCCGGATGTTGATTATACTGAGGTCCGGATGTTG